>Ga0208977_1001186_pt1 | contig 13937 bp, 12 predicted proteins | sample RifOxyA2_FD_184030 | JGI IMG/M metagenome (GOLD analysis project Ga0208977, IMG submission 184030) | Groundwater microbial communities from Rifle, Colorado - Rifle Oxygen_injection A2 (SPAdes) | ecosystem: Environmental > Aquatic > Deep subsurface > Groundwater | place: Rifle, Colorado, United...
TTGTGGATGACCAAGAAATGTTATAGAAAAAAAGAAGTTAAAAGTGGGTTTTAGGGGTAATTGGGTTTAATGTTTGCCCCATAGATTGTAGAAGTTATCCACAATTTCCCCATAGATTGGGAGACCCCCAATCTTTACTATTATAATGCAAGATACTATGATCCTGTTCTTTGTCAATTCATTACCCCGGATGATGTGATAGATGATATTTATGACCCGCAGAAACTAAACCGGTACGCCTATTGCAGAAATAACCCGATAAACTATACCGACCCCAGTGGGCATGTTACATGGCCAACAGAATCAACAAGTATTACAACAAGCAACAAAGGATATTTTAACGAACAACGGCCAACATATCAACATGGTGGCGTAGATATTGCAGGTAATGTTGGAGACGATATAAGTAATGTTGAAAGGGGTATTGTCATAAGAGTTGGTCCTGAATCCAGATCTGGTTTAAGAGTTACTGTAAAACTAAAAGATGGTAGTACAGTAATGTACGCGCATTTAAGTAAAATTGAAAAGTCAATTAAAATTGGTGCTGAAATTGGAGAAGGTCAGAAAGTCGGGGAAATGGGAAGAACCGGTTACGAAAAAACAAATGCACCCACGCATCTACATCTTGAAATACGAAATGAAAAACGTAAACCACTAGATCCAGGAAAAACCTTAAGGGGCATGATGACTTTTAGGGATAAACTATTTACATGGCTGGGATTTAAAACAAGAATCCCAAAAACGGAAAAAGATCCAAACGGGAGAATACATTGATAAAAATATTTATATTATTAATACTCGCAATTCTGCCAGGATGCAGGGAGCATAAAGATCAATATATTGGAAAAGAAAAGTATTATATTGATAAAGAGTATTTAAAAATGGATGGCATTACTCTCGGGTCTACGGAAGAACAGATGATATCAGCCTTGGGAAAACCTGACAGAACATCAATATCATACAATGATTACAAAGAAATAGTAGGAGAAAATATATATTATAAGCAACTGTACATTTTCTTATTAAAGGAAAATTATATTGCAGAGATAGAATGCAAGAACAGTAAATATGTATTTGCAAAAAAGGTTAAAATTGGAATGAATTTAAACGAATTTAGAAAAGTTATGCCTAAAGGAGAGGAAAAAATATCCAAAAATAAGCTAAATATATATTACAGTGTCAAAAATATGGATAATCATTATTATCGCTTTGTTTTTAGTAATAATATATTAATAGAAGTAAACTTTATTTATGAACTCATATAGAGTAAATAAATGGCCCTTGGTAAAGAGTGGGCTGGTGAAGGCGTAGAAACCATTCCACCAGCGGAACTTCCCGCCTACCAGTACAAAAACCCAACAGAAATAGCAGTTTTAACAGACACAGCAGAGATATTAAAGACCCTGCTTCATCAGGGAAATACCATAGTAAAAGACGCAAACGGTAACCAAATAATCAATCATGGCAGGTGGATAAAATACGACATTGAGAACCGGCCAATCCGCATAATAACTTCCGAAGGCACCGAAACAATCTTCTCGTATGATTATGAAGGCCAGCGGTCGCGATGAATATCCTGTATTCAAACCACGCGACACTCATCAGGAGTTCGGCGAGGGGGACGTTGTTAAGTAATGAAGTATTGAAAAAGCCACTATATACGGAAACACCGCTCTCTGAGGTACAATGGGAGAGACGTACGAGGTGGAGTAAAATAACGCGTTAATTGAAAGTTGGTTTTTGAATTTGAAAAGAAAAAAGACATTAAAAACTGCGGGATTGCTTCTTTCCAAACCTTTAAATGTATCGCAAAGACAACCGATGGATCTCCGGGTTTTCGTAAATATTAAGGGGAATACCCGGAGATGACAGATTGCCGAGAGATTGCTTCACTAAAGTTCGCAACCCCTTCTTTTCCTTTTATCATTTGACTCAAGGGTGCTACCCGCAATGACACATAAGGCGAGATTGCCTGCCCTGAGTGAATCCCCGATGTTGCCCTTTTACAAAGGGTGATCGGGACACTGCCCGCAACCCCGGTTTATCCTTTCATCATTTGATACCGGGATGCTGCCCGCAACCCCGGTTTATCCTTTCATCATTTGATACCGGGATGCTGCCCGCAACCCCTTCTTTTCCTTTTATCATTTGATTCAAGGGTGCTATCCGCAATGACAACTGATGGATCTCCGTGTTAATGCAAGGCACACCCGTAATGACAAACCATAAGAAATTTTACCTATTTGATTAGGGCACCACTTTAGAAAACTGTACAGATTTAAAGTAGAACTTGTAATCTGTACAGTTGTTGTGCTATAATATCATCATGATAATTAAAAGAAATATTTCCGCGGAACTAGCAAGGCTTTGTAAATCTTACCCAATAGTTACCATTACCGGCCCTAGACAATCAGGAAAAACAACCCTTGTAAAAAGCTTATTTCCCCAAAAGCCGTATTTTACATTTGAAGACCCGGATACAAGGCATTTGGTTCTTGCTGACCCAAGATCTTTTTTGAAGAAAATAAAAAATGGCGCTGTATTGGATGAAGTACAGAGGGTTCCCGATATATTGTCCTATTTACAGGGGGAAGTAGATAAGGATAGAAAACCAGGCAGGTTTATTTTAACCGGAAGCCAGCAATTAAACCTTGTGGAAAATGTTACGCAGTCACTCGCCGGGAGAACTTCATTATTAAAACTCCTGCCTTTTTCAATAGATGAAGTGCACAAAATATCAAAAAAACAATTTGACACCGACGACTATTTATTCAGGGGTTTTTATCCCGGGGTCTATTCTAATAAACTGGATCCAACAAAAGCTTACCGGAATTATTATGAAACTTATATTGAAAGGGATTTACGGCAGCTTATAAACATTAAAGACCTGCACCTATTTCAAAAATTTGTTAAATTATGTGCCGGAAGAATAGGCAATATATTTGTTGCAAGCCATTTAGCCGTAGAGGTTGGCGTTTCTGTGCCCACTATCCAAAAATGGGTTTCTTTATTGGAGGCATCATTTATTGTATTTTTCTTATACCCCTATTATGAAAACATAGGAAAAAGGGTTATAAAAGCGCCTAAATTGTATTTTTATGATACCGGTATAGCTTCCTACCTGCTTGGTTTGGAAAATATAACACAGATTGAAAGAGACCCTTTGCGCGGGGCTTTATTTGAAAATCTGGTTATTTTAGAATTAGTGAAAGCAAGATTTTCTAAAGGGTTGGATCATAATCTCTATTTTTACCGTGATAATCATCAAAATGAAGTTGATGTAATTTATAAGTATGGCAGCGTGCTTGTTCCGGTAGAAATTAAATCAGCAGAAACATTTGATGATAATTTTTTAAAAGGTTTGAAGTATTTCAAAAAAGTAATTCCCAGGGCTGTAAAAAAAGGCTTCCTTATTTATGCCGGAAATACAGAGCAGTCAATAAACGGCATCAATCTTATTAATTATAAAAACACCTCCTGCGTTATTAAACCTTAACACCCAAAAGAATATTAGGAACATTGTTAAAACAAAGCGTTAATTGAAAGTTGGTTTGATTTTAAAAACTAAATGAAACGATTTTGAACGAAATCCGATTTGTTCCGTTGAATTTAAAAAACCAGCCGAAACAGTTTTAAGTGATATCACAGTTTTAGGTGAAATTAAACCGTGAAATTTTCAATTGTTTGAAGTGGTCCGGTTTTTGACCGCAAGTTTTGAAAATTTAGGTTTAATGAGCCGTTACCTGTGTTTTAAAGGTAAAAATTGTGACAAATCACGTAAAAACTGTTTCGAAAAAAAACAAAGACAATAAAAGTACGAGATTACTTCACACGAAAAGCGGTGTTCGCAATGACACATAGGGCGGGATTGCTTCACTAACGTTCGCAATGACAGAAGTGCGATCACATCATAGCCGCCCACAATCCCTGCTCTGCCTTTTATAAATTGATGTAGGGATGCTACCTGCAACCCTTTCTTTTCCTTTTATCATTTGACTCAAGGGTGCTACCCGCAACCCTTTATTTTCCTTTTACTATTTGATTTAAGGGTGCTACCCGCAACCCTTTATTTTCCTTTTACTATTTGATTTAAGGGTGCTACCCGCAACCCTTTCTTTTCCTTTTACTATTTGATTTAAGGGTGCTGCCCGCAACCCTTTATTTTCCTTTTATCATTTGACTCAAGGGTGCTACCCACAACGACAGAAAATTGTGCTTCTCGACTTCGCTCGAAGGATAAAAATATAAATACTGGATCTCCGATAAGTGTCTTTTCGGAGATGACACATTGCTGAGGGATTGCTTCACTAACGTTCGCAACCCTTTCTTTCCCTTTTACCATTTGATTCAAGGGTGCTACTCGCAATAACACATAAGGCGGGATTGCCTGCCCTGAATTTGTCCCGATGTTACCCTTTTACAAGGGGTGATCGGGATACTGCCCGTAATCGAACGGGCTTCGGATAAGCCCTTATCCCACCAAAATTCCCACCTTTCTTATACAATCTTATATAATCTCATATAGCTTAGTATTAGATAAAAACGCAATATATTAAGTATTTTGACTTTTCTTATATAATCTTATATAATCTCATATAGTTGAAATATACGAAATACGGGGTTTGTATGGAAGCAAACAGGTTTGATAAAAGGTTAGAGCAAATTTCATCTGCAATCTGGTCTAAGATAACTCAGGTAGATGAATTAAAAGGGCAATGGGCCGGCGGGTCAAATTTAGCGCCGCAAATTTTGGGCCGGCTGAAAAAATCTGTGCTGGTTACCTCTACCGGCTCTTCTACCCGCATAGAAGGCGCGCATTTATCCGACGAAGCCGTAGAAAAACTTATGCGGGGCCTGTCTGTGCAGAAGTTTTCAGACAGGGACACCCAGGAAGTAAGGGGTTACTACGAATTGCTGGAAAATGTGTTTGGCTCTTTTGAAACTATTAATTTTTCAGAAGGTTCTGTAAAGCATTTGCATAAAGAACTGCTGAAATATGTAGAAAAAGACAAGCTTCACCGCGGTGAGTATAAAAAAACTGAAAATAAAGTAGAAATGATTAACGAAGCAGGCGAATCAGCGGGCGTGCTTTTTGATACAAGCCCCGCCTACCTGACACCAAAGGAAATGCAGGAGCTGTTGGAGTGGGCGCAAAATGCCCTGAATGAAAAAAAACATCACCCGCTTCTTATTATCGGGAATTTTATAGTAGAATTTTTAATGATACATCCGTTTCAGGACGGCAACGGGCGCCTTTCACGCATTCTTACAAACCTGCTTTTGCTTAAATGCGGGTATCTGTTTATTCCCTACGTGTCGCATGAGAAGCTTATAGAAGACAATAAGCCGGATTATTACCTGAGCCTGAGAAAAAGCCAGAAAACTTTTAAACTGGAAAAAGAAGATATTACGGAATGGCTGAAATTCTTTTTAAATGTTTTACAAATGCAGGCAACCGCGGCTATAGAGTTGTTAAAAAAACAAAACATTGAATCTATGCTCTCTGCAAAACAGCTGGCAGTGTATAAATTTCTTGAAACAAAAGAAGAGGCAACCCCCGCGCAGATTTCTGCGGGCACGAATGTAGCGCGTCCTACGGTAAATCAGGTGTTAAGCAAGCTGTTGGGCTATGAAAAAATAGTAAAAATAGGTATCGGCAGAGCTACAAGATACAGGAAACTGTAAAAGACAAAAAATCTATCAAATAGGGAGAGTTTATGAACTCAGAGAAAGACAACAAAGGTATTAAAAGGTACGGGCAGATTTTCAGTAATCTTACCGGTCAGGTTACACCGCCGGCGCATGTGCCGGCAGAGCAGGCTTTTATTCCGCAGACCCCGGTAACAGCGCACGTGCACAAACCGGCAGAACTGGCAGTACCCGTAGTACCGGACGCCACTTTTTACGGGCTGGGCATTGCACCCAGAATTCTTGATGCGCTGGCGAAACTAAAATATACTTCACCTACACCAATACAGTTAAAAGCAATCCCCATTGCTATAGAGGGAAAAGATTTAATCGGTGTGGCGCAGACCGGCACCGGCAAAACGCTTTCTTTCTGCGTGCCTATCTACCAGCGCCTGGCGCAAATACCAAAAAACGGGCTTATCTTGGTTCCTACCAGAGAGCTGGCGTTGCAGGTTGATGAAGTTTTCAGAAAAGTGGGCCATACTTTCGGCATGAAAACAGCCGTGCTTATCGGCGGGGCGCCTATGGGCCCCCAGCTTTCTGCACTGCGCGCAAAACCGCGCATTATTGTTGCTACGCCCGGCCGTTTGATAGACCACCTCCAGCAGAGAACCGTAAGTTTAGCGGAAGTAAGCATAGTTGTTTTAGATGAGGCAGACAGAATGCTTGATATGGGTTTTGCCCCGCAGATAGACCGCGTACTGCAAAGCGTAACCAAAGACCGGCAGACCATGCTGTTTTCTGCCACATTGCCCCAGCAGATTTTACGCATTGCCAACAGATATATGAAACTTCCCGTCAGTATAGAAATAGCGCCGTCCGGCACGGTAGCGGAAAATATTGACCAGAAACTTTTTGTGGTAAACAAAGAATCAAAATTAAAATTATTGGAAAAAATAGTCAGGCAGTATTTGGGTTCCATTTTAATATTTACGCGCACAAAACACGGCGCCAGAAATATTGCCGCAAAACTTAAAAACATTAACTGTCTTGCCGCAGAAATACATTCTAACAGGTCTTTAAACCAGAGGCGTGAAGCGCTGGAAGGGTTCCGCGCAGGAAAATACAGGATACTGGTAGCCACAGACATTGCTTCCCGCGGTATTGATGTAAAAAATATTGAGCTGGTAATAAATTATGATATTCCGGAAGACCCGGAAAATTATGTGCACCGCATCGGCCGTACCGGCCGTATAGGAAACCGCGGCCAGGCCATTACTTTTGCTACCCGTGAACAGTACAAAGACGTAAAAAACATTGAACGGTTTATAAAAAATGCACTGCCTATTTCCAGCCACCCGGACGTACCTTCGGAAGCGTTTTTTCAGCCGTCTGAAAGAACTGTGATTATGAACAATTTCCGCAGGTCCCGCGGCCCGATACGCAGGAGATAGGGAAAGAAACGCTAAACTCTGAACGCTAAACTAAAACCTGTGAATAAATGCTAAACTAAAAATCCGTGAGTAGTAAGTAGTAAGTGGTAAGTGGGAAGTGGTTCGTCATGCGAAAATCGTCGGGCATGAGAGTTGAAAACAAAAAGCCAACAGATTACAGAAAAAGCATCTTTACAGATTGTTAATAGCATTGACAATCTGTAAGGTATATGGTATAGTTGCCTTGTATGATAAAAAGAAAAATAGAACCTCATTTAAAAAGACTGGCAAAAGCCTACCCCGTAGTTACCGTTACCGGCCCCAGGCAGTCAGGTAAAACCGTCCTTGTAAAAAGCGCATTTTCAGACAAACCTTATTTTAATTTAGAAAGCCCCGAAGTAAGAAACCGGGCCCAGCAGGACCCAAAGAGATTCCTGGAAGCTCTTAAAAACGGCGCAATTATTGATGAAATCCAGAGGGTCCCTGATTTGTTGTCCTATATTCAGGTAATATCTGACGAAAGAAAAAAATCCGGGCTTTTTATACTTACGGGCAGCTCCCAGTTTGAGCTGATGCAAAACGTGTCCCAGTCTTTGGCCGGCAGAACCGCTTTGTTAAGGCTTTTACCGTTTGAATATGAAGAAATAAAAACCGGTTACGGAAAGATTAAAAGCACTGATTCCCTGCTTCAAAAAGGTTTTTACCCCAGGATTTATGATAAACGCCTAAATCCTTACGAAGCGATGAGTTTTTATGTGCACACTTACGTAGAGCGGGATGTAAGGAATCTTTTGCAGGTAAAGGATTTATCGCGATTTGAAAAGTTTATGCATTTGTGCGCCGCCAGAACGGGCCAGATTCTAAATTTGTCTTCTTTGGGCAATGACTGCGGTATAAACCATAACACAGCCGGCAGCTGGTTAGCAATTCTTGAAGCCAGTTATATAATTTTTACTGTAAAACCGCATTTCAACAACTATTCAAAAAGGCTGGTTAAAGCACCAAAAATATATTTCTATGATACAGGCCTGCTTTGCTACCTGCTGGGTATACAGGATGCCGGTCAGCTTAAAAATCATCCGTTAAGAGGCAGCATATTTGAAACTTTTGTAACTGCAGACATTTTAAAACAGCGGTTTAATTCTGTGCAGGATAATAATTTATATTATTTTAGGGATAATATCGGAAATGAAGTAGATTTAATTCTGGATTATTCGGATAAAGTATTACCGGTAGAAATAAAATCCGGTGAAACATTTTCTGACGATATGTTTAAAGGGCTGAGTTACTATGATAAACTGGCAAAAGGAAAATACAAGAATAAACCCGTTCTTGTTTACGGCGGCAAGAAAAGCTTTGATTATAAAAATTTCAGAGTGATGTCTTTTGATGATTTTAACACCCTCCGCGGAAATCCACGGTTATAAAGCCGTGGATGGATAGCGTTCGTCCGCTTCGGGTATTTCAGCGTAGAGCTTGTTCCTGCGCTGTAGATAAGGCTTGAATCCACGCCTGTGAAGGCATGGAGCTTCAAAATATAGAAGAAATAACGCTAAACGCTGAACGCTAAACAAATAAGAAATACTGAGATGTCATCTTCGGGCTTGACCCGGAGATCCAGTGCCGTAGATTCCCTATAAAACCATTAGGGAATGACAGAATAAAGAACGCTAAACTAAAACCTGTGAATAAAGACTGAACGAAGAAGGCTAACCACCTAATCACGTAAACACTAATCACTAATTTTAACCAATGAACATCATTATCCACAAAGGGACGCACAACACGGGCGGGACGTGCATTGAAATATTTAAGGGTGCATCCCGCTTAATTTTTGATTTGGGCCTTCCTTTAAATACAGACCCGGGCCCGGACTATGGTTTTGAGTTTGAGCAGTATAGGCCCAAGGTAAAGGGTTTATACAAAGATTCTAAAGAAACAAATTTTGTCAGCGCAGTTTTCCTTTCGCATTTTCATCCCGAACACAGCAAATTCATTTCAGAAATACACCCCAGAATACCCGTTTATCTAACCGAAAGCGTTTTTGCAGTTATGAAATCGCTGGAAATCTTTTCCGGCACAAAACTTTTGCCTGAAAACGTAAAACTATTAAAAACAAATGAACAAAAAGCAGTTACTGCGGGTGATTTTTCTGTTACCGCCGTACCGGCAGGGGAAGATGCGCCGGACACTCTGGCTTTTATTATCCGCTGCGGGGGCAAAACCGCTGTTTATGCCGGCGGTATGGCAGATTACTGCAGAAAAGGCATGGTACCGGAAAGTTTCATACAGGAAATTCCTAAAAATGCAGATTTGTTGTTAGTGGAAGGCGCCATAGCGGAAGCAGAAACGGAAAATTTAGTAAAAACAGAAATACTTTTTGAAGATGAAGCGGTAAATACCATAAACTATGCCACTGCGTGGCCCGTACTGGTAAACTTTAACCCGTTAAATACAGCCCGGCTGTTAAGTCTTTCCCGGGCCTGCAAAAAAACAAACACAATTTTTGTGATAGATTTATTAACTGCGTTTATTTATGCGCAGGCCCGCAGCCTGGGGTGGGATATGCCGGACCTGCACCCGGGTTTGTTTAACATTTTATTTTTTGATGCTCATGAAAAAGCGCTGAAAAACAATAACCAGGCTGAGTTTCTTACCAGAATGTTTAATAATTCCATAAAGTTTGCCGAAATTACTGAAAAAAGAAAACGGCTGGTACAGTTCCGGCCCTGCCACGCCGACGCTTATAACAGAAAAAAACTTTACTTAACTAATAAAACGCTTATTTATTCGCAGTATGACAATGCTTATTATGGGCAGGAGCAGCAGTCTGCGCAGTACAGGCAGTATATAGAAAATCATAATTTGAAAATCCATTATGCCCGCACAAACGCGCCCGCTTATGTGGAAAACCTGAAAGAGTTTTTAGATTTGGTAACGCCTCGGGAAGTTGTGCCTGTGCACACCCTAAACCCGGAAATGTTTGGCGGGCTGTTTGAAAACCATAATATTCGTATGTGCAATGACGGTGAAATGTTTAGGCTGTGAAAGAGGCAGTGAAGAGTCCGTCTTGCGTAGGCAGACCCGTCCTTCTAAACCGGACGAGGCCAAGTCAGAAGTAGCATGACTGGCGGGACCCCGTCAGTCATTGCATGACGGGTAAACAGTGAATAGTAAAATGTACAGTCTAATAGCAATCGTAGTGGCAGAGCTTGCTCTGCAAACAAAATTGTGTCATTCTCGCGAAAGCGGGACTGCGAGTAGCGTCCCGACAACGTACGGTAAAATAAAAAGTCGGGGATCCATGAATAAATTATGCGCGTTTTAGAAAAGAAACTAAGATAAAAAGAATTAAGACTTTATTTTACCAACGTTTCGCATTGTTTACGAGTTCAGATATAAATCCTGAAATAGGTATGGCTTCAGTAAGAACTAAAAAATAAGAGGAGTTTAGGAAAATGAAAAAAGGTATTTTGCGCATTATTATTGGTTTATTTGCTATTAGTTTTCTATTTGGGTGTAATAGAGATAAAGCGTTTGTAGATAAAGTATTAGATGCTGGAGATGTTGACCGTAGCAAAGGCATAGAGCTTAAATGGGGTGATAAGTTAGTTATAGATGAGAATATATTTTTAAAGAATTTTGATTTCTTTTATCATGATTTTTCTGATAAAAGTGTGAGTATAAGTAAAATAAGAGATTATATAAAAGAAAACCAATATCAAAACACAATAAAGAAAACTACTTTAACCACATATCGTATATCTTTAGGATATTTTTTGCTTGGTACTAAAATGATTCAAGATGGAGGATACACAAATCAGGAAATGCTTGATGTTTTTAATAAGGCAATAGATGTTGGAGAAGGTTGTAATAAAGATGCATATTATGGTAGAGGAATTATTTATTTTAGATTAGGAGATAAAGAAAAATATACCAAAGATTTTTATAAAGCTAGAGAACATCATTCACGAATGTCCATGAATGTTTTTCCAACAAAGTAAGTGAGTCGCAATACATGTGCGTCGTTCGGGACGGCGTTAAAATAAGGCTTTAATTGAAAGTTGATTCTTTGAATTTAAAAAACCAAACGAAATGATTTCGAGCGAAATTGATGTTTTAGTTGAAAGAAATTGAAAAGGATTTTCAACTGTTTGACGAACTATGTTTTAGATTGTGAGGAGTTTTGAAAATCTCAATTTCTTTCAACGGTCCAAAGGAAAAACATCAACTATCCCGATGATTTCCTTTTACAATTTGACATCGGGATACCTCCCGGTAAGCGAGCAAATCGTTTCAAAGAAAAAACAAAGACAATAATGGATCTGCAGGTAGCGTCCTTGCAACCGTTGGTAAAGGGGATAGCAAGGGCTCCGATAAGTGTCTTTTCGGAGATGACAGATTGCTGAGAGATTGCTTCACTAACGTTCGCAACCCTTTCTTTCCCTTTTACCATTTGATTAAAGGGTGCTACTTGCAATGACAGATACTGGATGTCCGGGTCCTTGCAGGGATTTAGAGGAATACCCGAACATGACAAAATGAATATGGTTTGAGATACGCAAATAATTTTGTAAAATAAAACAGTTCACAACACAAAAGGAAGTAAAAATGGCGCACCCCTACTGCTGGAACTGCCAGCACTACCGTATCACCAGAGCCCCTCACAGCAAAACACAGCTTATAGAAAGCCCGGAGCCCAACTATTGCCAGAACTTTCTGCAGAAAACAGGCAAGTATTCGCCCGTTAATTTAACGGAAGCGGAAAAACTGCTGATATTCAGAAAGCCCGGCGACTGCTGTGATAACTGGGCCGAAACAGAATACCAGACTCTTTATTAAGCCTGCCTTTAAACAAATATATAATTGTAAAGTATATTTTTAGTATATAAAATCAGGAGAAATTTAATTTATGAATGAAATTTTATCAAAACTTTTTGTAAATGTTATTTCACTGATGGCTGTAATACAGCTTTTTAGCGGGATACACGTGGATAAATGGCAGACCGCCGTAGTGGCGGCCGTGGTGCTGGGCGTGATAAACCTTATCATCAGGCCGGTAATATTTCTGCTTATGCTGCCTATTACTATGGTTACCCTGGGGCTTTTTTCCTTTATAATAAATGCAGAACTTTTTTATCTGGTAAGTGTATTTGTAGAAGGATTTGTAGTGGATAGTTTCTTATGGGCGCTTATAGGCTCTATAACTTTTGGTGTGCTAAACTTTGTTTTAAACCTTATTTTTGTATCGAAAAGCACTAAAACGGCAAGGGTGAATTTTAATTTCAGGGGTTTCAAAAACGAGGCGCCTAAAAAGTATGGGGATGTAATAGATGTAGAGCTCGAGCCGGAAAAAAAGAAAGAATTAAAGAGCTGAAATTTATGATTTATCTTATTGTTGCATTAGTTATTGCGGCAGTTTTGCTTTTTCTGGGCGTTCATATATACATTATCCGCAGTTTATCAGCGGATTTTAATTTAACACATAAAAATAAAAAAACCATATATTTTTCATTTCTTAGTCTTACCGCGCTGGCTTATTTACCAAATCTGCTGTTTAAAAACCCTGCCATAAACGTATTTTTATATTTTTGTGCATTCTGGGTAGGCGTAGTAATAACTGCGGTTTTTATATTTATGATTAAAGACCTGCTGGGTTTTATTTTTCGCAGCAAAAAGAAATTATTTGTCCGTATAAGCTACGCTGTAATACTTTTTATACTTGTTTTTTCCATTATAAAAGGCGCCCGCCTGCCGGTAGTAACGGAAGTAAATATACCTGTTTCAAAGTATGTTTTCCAGAAAGATTTTGTAATAGTGCAATTATCAGACCTGCACCTGGGCCCGCTGATGTCTGTAAGATGGCTTGAGGATGTAGTAAAAAAAGTAAATTTGCTGGATGCGGATATTGTGGTAATTACCGGGGATTTACTGGACCGCAGTATTAATGATTATGGAAAATACACGCCGGCGTTTAAAAATATTAAATCCCGTTACGGTATTTACGCGGTTACGGGCAACCACGAGACAGAGTCTTCCGGCGGAAGTTTTAGCAAGCTGGCCCGCGAAGCGGGCATAAGGGTGTTATCAAACGAACTTATTATAATTGATAAGCGTATAGAGCTTGCCGGGGTAGAGTGCACGGATTACTTTAACTCTAAAAATTCTGCCATAAAACTAAAGAAAGTATTTGAAAAATCCGGTAAAATTCTGCCTTTAATATTCCTTTCACACACAACAGACCTGTTTGACGGCGCTGCTGCCATAGGCGCAGATTTGCAATTGTCGGGGCACACCCATGCCGGGCAGATTTTCCCGCTGGAGTTTTTTAAAGGCCTGATTTTTGATTATTCCTACGGTTTGTATCAGAAAAATGGCGCTTATTTATACGTTACTTCCGGGACCGGTAGTTATGGCACACCTATGCGGTTCATGTCTTCTCCGGAAATAGTGAAAATAGTAATTGGCCAGAAGGCAAGCGATTAAGTATACGGCAGCGATGAGGTATAAGGCAGTAACAAAAGAACAATAAAAAAAACTGTAGTGACAGAGCTTGCTCTGCAAACAAAATTGTGTCATTCTTGGGCTTTCAAAGACAGTGATTAGTTGTTGCGGGTAGCACCCTTGTATCATCTAATAAAAGAAAAAACAAGGGTTATGTGGTTAAGTGATTTGTTAAATCTTTTCTAAACACATAAACACTTAATCACGTAAGCACCGCATTTTAAAGACCCGGAAATCCAAATCTTGCAAAAATAGACGCAACAAGTAGATTTGTATGATTAATATCAAGCTGAGTCAAAATCCTTTATAAGAAGTAAAATATTAGTGCAGTAACTATCTTATATAGGAGGCATCAATGAACCCAAGAACCGG
>Ga0208977_1001193_pt1 | contig 13859 bp, 18 predicted proteins | sample RifOxyA2_FD_184030 | JGI IMG/M metagenome (GOLD analysis project Ga0208977, IMG submission 184030) | Groundwater microbial communities from Rifle, Colorado - Rifle Oxygen_injection A2 (SPAdes) | ecosystem: Environmental > Aquatic > Deep subsurface > Groundwater | place: Rifle, Colorado, United...
AAATAGATGTAATTATACGTTTTATGTATATTTTTCTTGATGAAAGCGGACAATTTCATAAAAATCATTCTGATGAATATTTTGTAATCGGCTCTTTTGCAATTGGCGACACCAAGAGAACAGCCAAAAGGTTCAAATCATGGTGTTGTTCAAAGTTTTCCAAAAAAATGCGGTGGCAATCTGAAATTAAATATTCTGATTCCGGAATAAGTGATGAATTAAGATTAAAAACTATAAAGTATATTTGCAACCTTGACGTAAGAATTCGTTTTAGTTTTATCAAAAAGGAGAATATTCCAGAATATTCAAATTGCTGATTGGATTGTGGGTGGTTTGGCTTGCTATCTGAATAAAAGACATCTGGGTGAAGAGATTTTTAATTTATTGAAAAATAATATTATTGGCGAAGGTAAAGAGATGTTTAAGGATTACTGGGAAAATAAATATAACAAAAAACCCAATCAATCAGATTAGGTATTTTGTTGAAGTAGCGTCTTATGGAATGGAATTCCTCAGTTTAAGCCCCGAGACACTCGGGGGAACACCAAGGCACTCCATAAGTTATTATTGCATACTTCAACTATAATATACCACAAAAACACCCAAATGTACATATTTTGCGCGATGGGGTGTGGATAATACTGTTTTTTAGCTAAAATTAGACAAAATTAAGTTGGTGACAAAATGTCACCAACTAGAGTCCGCACGAAAGTGCGGCTGTCCGTCATTGCGAGGAACCCCGACGTACGTCGGGGTGACGCGGCAATCCACGGTTCACTTCTCCACCTATCAAATTAGTACGTACCAAAGTACGTACTGTTTGTTTTACCATCCGAAACTTTATGTGAAGGATGGGTTTGACTGTGGGGGGAATGGGGTGTAGAATAGATGTATTGTATTTTCCTTTAAATAAAATAAATCTATGAAAAACATATTTGAACAACTTACAGATTTATTAAAGAAAGACGAGCGCCTTGTTTCGCAGGACGGAATACTCTTGAAAAATCAGACGCAGGAATTGGCGCGCAAAAATGATCCGGTGCTGATTAAACTTTTGCTTTCAGACAAAGCGATAAAACAACACTTCTTTTTTGAGGTAGAGAAAACACTGATTTTTGATAAAGAGAAATTTGTCCGCTTTATATCCAACAAACAGTTTTTGCCGGATTCTTATACTGCTTTCAAAAACAAAATCGGTTTAACTTCCGGCGATGAATATGTGAGCGAAAATAAAGAAGTGGTTTTGGCGTGGCCTTACAAAGATTGTGTTTTGGAAGGCGGAATGACCAAAGAAGACCAAAAACGAGATGAGATTTTTTATAATGAAACATTGGCGCCGGACGACATCAATCGTTTGCTGGACGCAAAAGTTTTTACCAATTTTAAAAGAATAGACAAAAAGGGCGCACACAAACTGGACGGCTTCAATCGTGATGAAAAAGGCACAATTAAAGACAATTTGATTATCAAAGGCAATAACCTGCTTGCGCTCGCTTCGCTCAAAAAAAAATTCGCCGGAAAAGTGAAATTGATTTACATTGATCCGCCGTATAATACCGGTGGAAGTGCTGAAACCTTTACTTACAATAATAGTTTCAATCATTCGACATGGCTGACGTTCATGAAGAACAGGTTGGAATTAGCAAAAACCTTACTTAGAGATGATGGATTTATCGCAATTGCAATTGATCATGTTGAATTATTTTATTTAGGCTCGATCGCTGATGACATTTTTGGTAGAAACAACAGAATGGGAATTATTTCTGTGGTGCATCAGGCAAGAGGTCGCTGGATGGATAAAAACTTTTCAGCATCCAACGAATTCATGCTTGTTTATTCAAAAAGATTCGGAACGGATATTAGAAATGTTGTTATTGACCCAGAGAAAAAAGAAAAGTTTGATTTAAAAGACGAAAAAGGTATTTATTATTTAAAAAATTATATCGTTATTCAAGGTGGCGGAGGTGGTGTAACAAGGAAAGATAAGCCAAATTTTTGGTATCCAATATATGTTAGTAAGGATCTAAAAAAAGTATCTCTTGAAAAAATTGCTGGCTATGAAGAAGTTTTGCCGATAACTGATTCAGGGAGAGAATTGACATGGATAACTATTCCAGAAACTTTTCTTGAGAGATTTAGTGATGGAGAGGTTGAGATAAAACGAGAAAAAGGGAAAATTGTAATTTATCGAAAATTCCGTGAACAGCAGATAATCCCTACCCATTGGTTCGATTCCCGATATAACGCGACATCGCACGGGACTTTGTTATTAGAAAAAATAGTTGGGCATAAAAATTTTAGTTACCCAAAATCCCTTTTTACTGTCTTAGATACATTAAAATTGATGACCGAAAACGATGATATTGTGATGGATTTTTTTGCTGGAAGTGGCACAACTGCTCATGCGACACTTGAATTAAATAAAGAGGATGGAGGGAAAAGAAGCTTTATTTTAATCGAACAGCTTCAAGAGCATTTTGATATTTGCAAAGAGAGAATTATAGAAATAATTAAAAAAGGAAATCTATCTACGTCTTTTGTTTCTCTTGAATTAGCACAGTGGAATGAAGAATGGGTAGAAAAAATTCGTGATGCAAAAACAGAAAAGGAACTTGTCAAAATTTGGGGCGAGATGAAAGAAACTGCCTTTTTGAGCTACAAAATAGAGCCAAAAACGATTGACGCAAATGCCAAAGATTTTGCGGATTTATCACTTGCCGATCAAAAGAAGTTTTTGATTGAGTGTTTGGACAAAAACCAGCTTTATGTCAATTTGAGCGAAATTGAGGATAAGGAATATGGAGTGAATAAAGATGATATTGAGTTAAATAAGGAGTTTTATGAGGCAAAAAGCTAAGAAACTTTTGAATAAGTCAATCAGTGCTGCTGTCGCGGCGATCGAAATTTATAACAAACCCAACTTTGAATATAGAGAAGAAAACTTTTGTATTTTAATGCTTAATGCGTGGGAGTTACTTCTAAAAGCAAAACTCATTGAAGAAAATCAGAATATATTTAAAAAAGAAAATGGAGCAGATAAAATAAACAGATCTGGTAACAAAATGACACTTGATGTATTTGAAGCAATTAAGCTTATCAATAAAATAAATGTACAAGAAAATGTTTCAGAATCACTAAGAGGGAACATAGAAGTTCTGACAGAAATACGCGATAATTCTATCCATTTCTACAATCCAGATTTACATTTAGCAAAAAAGGTTTTAGAGGTTGGGACTGCAAGTTTAAAAAGCTATACTTCTCGTGTTCAATTGTGGTTCAATCACGGTTTAGAAAAATATAATTTTTTTCTAATGCCAATATCATTCTACCATGAGTCGGAAATTGAAAGTTTTTCGGTATCAAATAGTACAAAACTGCAAAAAAATTTACTAAAGTTCATTCTCGATAAGGAGCACACATATAAGCCAGACCCAAACAGAATTGACAATATTAGTTTGCGATTGGAAACAAAATTTGTGCGCACATCAAATCCCGAAACGCTGGAAGTTAGAATTACGAATAACCCGGATGCTCCGGCAATGCAAATTTCTGAGGAACAACTTATAAAGAAATATTGTTGGCCATACTACAAGCTTGGTAAAGAGCTTGCTAAAAGATTTTGCGACTTTCAACAAAATGATAAATATCACAGATTAAGAAAGAGTATATATGGTGATTCTAAATATCATTGGCAAAGATTAAATAATCCATTACACCCCGAAAAAGGTGGGTCCAATTGGTTTTGTCCGGAGGTGTTAAATTTTTTTAGCAAGTATTATACAAAAAAGTAGTTATGCTATACGACGAATTCAATTCATATACAAACTTTGCTGGCGCTGATGTTTTCAAAAATAAGGCGACTGAAAAAACGGATATTTTGAAAAATCTTAATCCGGCTTTTCCGGCGCGCGAATACCAAAAAGAAGCATTGGGGCGTTTTTATTATTATGTTGAGGAATATCACCAAAAACAAAAACCAATTCACCTGATGTTTAATATGGCGACCGGTTCGGGCAAAACGCTCATAATGGCGGCAAATATTTTGTATTTTTACCAAAAAGGATATCGTAATTTTATTTTCTTTACTCGCCTTGGCAACATTATCCAAAAGACCAAAGCCAACTTTCTTGACCCGAATTCAAAAAAGTATTTGTTTGCCGATAAAATCACGCTCGCTGGACAGGAAATTAAAATCAAGGAAGTGGATAATTTTGAAGGTGTAAATGATGATGATATAAACATTATTTTTTCTACTACCGCGCTTTTGCACTCTCGTTTTAATTTCGCTCGCGAAAATGTTTTGACTTACGAAGATTTTGCAGATAAAAAAATTGTTTTAATTGCCGATGAAGCGCATAATTTGTCGGCGGAAACAAACAGTAAGCTAAGTAAAACTGAAGAAGATGACCGTCGAAATTGGGAACTCACCGTAATGCGTATTTTGAACGCCAATAGTCAAAAAGAAAATGTGCTTTTGGAATTTACGGCAACGGCTCGTTTGGAACAGGAGTATCCGGAAGTTTTAGAAAAATACAAAGATAAGGCAATTTTTAGATACGACCTAAAAGAGTACCGTTTGGACGGTTTTTCTAAAGATGTTAGGACTTTGCAAATTAATGCGCCGATTATGGAACGAGCGCTTTCGGCGGTGATTATTTCTCAATATCGTCGCAAGGTGGCGGAAAAGTATAAAATCGCGCTCAAGCCGGTGGTGATGTTTAAGGCAAATAGAGTAACACCACCAAAGCAAACAGCAGAATTGCACGGCAAAAATCCGCAGGTTGTTGTTTCTGGTGAATTTAAAATCGCTTTCCATCAACTCATTTCTGGACTTAATGAGCGATTGTTAAAACAGCAAGAGCAAATACAGAACCCGACTTTGCAAAAAGCATTTCAATTTTTTGAACAGCAAAAAGTTTCAATGACGGATCTGGTGGCAGAAATTAAAAGCGATTTTTCGTCGGAAAAGTGTTTGACTGTTGATGAAGATAAAGATTTAGAGCAAAAGCAAATTTTACTTAATTCTTTAGAAGACCAAAATAATGAAATCCGCGCTATTTTTGCGACAGAAAAATTGAATGAGGGTTGGGATGTTTTGAATCTTTTTGATATTGTTCGGCTTTATAACAGTCGCGATGCTAAAAGCAACAAACCTGGCCGTACAACAGTGCAGGAGGCTCAGCTTATTGGACGAGGCGCGCGATATTATCCTTTTACAATTGGCGAGTTTACAGATGCGTATAGGAGAAAGTTTGATAATGATGCGCAACACGAATTGCGAATTTTAGAACAGCTTTATTATCATAGTGTTACAAATTCGCGCTATATTCAGGAATTGGAGAGTGTTTTGGTTCGCGAAGGAATCATGCCATCACACACAGTCAAAAGAGAAATTAATATTAAAGACAACTTTAAAAATAAGGATTTTTGGAAGAAAGGATACATTTTTTTAAATTCACGCAAGGAAAATTTGGGTGAAGGGGTTTCTTCGCTTGCAGATGCGAAATCAGAATTTGATCACAATGCAGAAATAAATATTTTTCAATTACAGACACGAGAGGCGACAGAGAAAGATCTATTCGTTTCAGGCGATGGCGTAGGTACCAAAATAAAAACAGAGATACGAGAATTTATTCTTACTGATTTGGGGTCACATGTTATCCGTACTGCTTTGGCAAAAATTTCTGTCGGACGTTTTGACGAATTAAAAAAAATATTTGGTAATACCGTATCAATAAAAGATTTTATTTTGAATGAAAAATATCTCGGTGGAGCTAGAATCAAAATAAGAGGGGCAGTTGCACAATTGGAAAATCTTTTGCAAGCAGAAAAATTGAGGATTGTTGAATTTGTTATTGATAGAGTTTTGGAAAATGCCAGAAAAGAGAAAAAAGAATGTTATGGGACAAAAGAATTTAACGCTCATTTGATTAAAAAAATCTTTGAGAATAACAAGGTTTTACAACTAGACGGTGATAGCCCGCGGGCAAGAGAGATGCATGACTTTAACTTTGGTGACAAAGAATGGTTTGCCCAAAATGAAATTTGGGGAACAAGTGAAGAGGAATCATTTCTGCGTTTTATAGATGAGGCAGTAACTGGTTTAAAAAAAAAGTATCAAGATATTGCGTTGTTACGCAATGAACAATTTTTCAAAATTTATAACTTTAGCGACGGCGAACCGTTTTATCCGGACTTTGTGCTGTTTTTGACAGAAAAGAATACCAAGCAAGAGGTGGTTTATCAGGTTTTTGTTGAGCCAAAAGGTGATGGCTTAATAGATACAGACAATAAGTTTGAAAAATCAAAAGAGGGGTGGAAACAAGAGTTTTTACTTGAGATAGAAAATAATTGTAAAGTTGGTTTAAAATTGGAATTTAAAGATTTTCGTTTGATCGGGCTGCCATTTTTTAATGAGGGCAATACGAATCCAGTTTTGCGAGAAAAATTTGAAGAGGTGTTTAATGATAAGTTGTTAAGATAAAAAAATATCTTAAAATAGTCCGTACTTTAGTACGTACCAAAATATATGCCCAAAAAACACACCGTAAAATTAACTAAATCATCCGGCTATAGTTATTCCGTCATTATCCCAAAAGAGATTGTTGCGAAATATGGTTGGAAAGAGAAACAAAAAATGACTGTTGAAGACAAGGGGAAGGGGAAAGTGGTGGTTAGTGATTGGAAGAGCAAAAGATGATTTGATGTTCAATTGTGATTATTGAAGTTATGTGAAGACGGTATGTAAACATTCTTGACTTATCCACTTGACAAACTTTTTTACATCAGATATAATACAGGTAAATAAACCTGTATTTATGTTTAATAAAATCGCGCAACATATCGCCAAATTAAGAAAAGATAATGGCTTTTCTCAAGATTATTTGGCCAAAGAAATTGGCGTGTCCCGCCCCACGTATATGCAAATAGAAAAGGGCGCACGGGAGCTTACTATTCCGGAAGCTAAAATTTTGGCCGGGATTTTTGAGATGTCGCTTTCTGATTTTATCGCCGGTAAAGATGTTGTTCGGCCGGTTGTGGATATTCAAAACGACAAGCACGCGGCAAAAAAAGAGGCCTGCGTAATGCGCGTTAATGTCCCCCAAGAGAAGGCAAAAAAGTTTGAGCAAGTGTTATTGTATATCTTGTCAAAAATTGGCGGCCGGCCGAACATCGGACAAACAGCGATTTATAAACTTCTTTATTTTATTGATTTTGATTACTACGAAAAATACGAGGAGCAATTGATTGGCGCGAGGTACATGAAAAATACGCACGGGCCGACCCCGATTATGTTTGCTAAAATTGTTGATCGTATGGAAAAAGAACAGAAGGTTGAAAAGATGAAAAGTAAATTTTATAAGTATGAGCAAACCAAGTATTTGGTTAACCCCGCGCTACCGCTTGATTTATCGTCCCTGTCAGCTCAAGAATTAGCGCATATTGATTGGGAAATTGACAGGTTGGGTAATTTAACAGCCACGCAAATATCCGCTCTTTCTCATATTGACACGCCTTGGGTTGTCGCTGGCGACAGGGAACCTTTGGAATACGAACACGTGTTTTATCGTCCGGAAGAGACATCAGTGAGACAATATGAAGAGCTTTAATTTACTGCCGGAATTTGAAAAGGATTTCAAACGGCTCTTCAAAAAATACAGGACGTTGAGAGACGATTTTGAGAAATTTAAGAAAATACTTGTAAATTATCCCACCGGAGTTGGAACGAATTTCGTAATTGTTAATTCAGGATCGGCACACCGGGTAGTAAAAGCGCGGATGGCTTGTCGAACGCTTTGCGATAGGTCTTTGCGCGTCATTTACGCTTATTCAGAAACAAACGAATCGTTTGATTTTATAGAATTATATTTTAAGGGAGACAAAGAGCGCGAAGACGCGGAGAGAATTAAGCATTTTTTGGATGGTGTACAATAAGGTTTAAAAAAGTTATCCACAGATTATTTTGCAAGACATTAAAAATGTTTTGCATTTATGGTATACTATCGCGCGGGAGGGAACAAATAGTCCCGAAATGGGATTATTTTTTTAAGAAATATAGTATGCGCGCAAAAACTTCAGTATTTTTACTCATCATTTCAATCGCAACAATCGTCTGCATCTCCGCCTTTTATGGGTGGTTTTTAATTAAGAGCGACAGAATCGCTACCGGCACTGCCAAACCATATTTTCCATACAGCGATTACTCAATTGATGAACTAAATAAAATGTATCCGCAGACAATGAATGAAAATGTTGTTACCACCCAATCGCCGGAACAAACGCATCAAAAATTTATTTCCGCGCTCAAAGCTGGTGACTTTGACGAGGCGGTGAAGTGTTGTTTGTTGATTGAAGAAGCTTGACAGTTTGATAGAAAGGGTGTATTATAGTAATATAATACGTTTTTAATAAAATTGATATGAAAAAACTCCATATTTTAGCCATATTATTGGCTTTAGTGATTAGTCTTTTTTCAGTCAGTGTGGCTGATGCTGCCACTCGTGTTCGAGGATATTATCGGAGTAATGGGACATATGTACAGTCTTATTACCGCACAAGTCCTAATTACACGAAATTGGATAATTATTCCACCAGAGGGAATTATAATCCATACACCGGGAAGAAGGGGTACGTGAGTCCTTATAAATATAGATAATAATAAAATCCACCTTTGGTGGATTTTATTAAAAAGAGATAAATATGAAAAAGTTCATCATTATATTGATGTTATCTATTTTTCTTTTGCCTATAGTTGTGTTGGCTCACCATGGTCGGACTGATTCTTATGGTTGCCACACATGTAGAACTAATTGTGTCAAATGGGGTCTTAGCACAGGAGAATATCACTGTCATCAAGCAAAGACATTATCACAGCCCGTAGAACCGGTTAAGAGCCACAAAAGCGACACTGGTGTTGGTTATACTACGCCAGCGCCAGAATATAGTGTGCCCAAAGTAGGAGTTAAAGAGGTGAAAAAAATTATTACTCCTAAAATTGAGATCAAAATTGCTCCAGCTTTAGATGCAAACAATAATAATGATAAAGAAAAGACACTGGTAAATGCGGTTGAGAAAATGCCAAAAACTACAGAGTCAGAAAAGATTTCCTTGTTTAAAAGGATATTCGTGTTAATTTTTGGTAATTAATTATGGATAAAAAAAATTTGAAAAACATTGGCATTGTCTTGATGATCCTATCAGTAGTTGTATTATTGGGCGTTATTTTTCATTGGACTTATGCAATGTGGAAAATAATTGATTGGGCCACAATAGTGGTGTGTTCATTTGTTGGATATAAACTTTATAAGGAAAATAAATAGTATGAAAATGGTAATTGTTGTATCAATTTTCTTGTGTCTGTTTTTTTCAGGGTGTGGTTCTCCAGAATACCAAAACACAAGGACAAAATTATCTACTTATTCAGGTTCCGTACTTGACCAAGATGTTGATGAAGATGGTTATGATTTTGGTCATGAGTGGGCGGAGGACAACGACGTTGGTAACTTTGATGAGTGCCAAGACCAATTTAATACAAGCGATGCGGAAGATGGTTGTAATGACTATGTAAAAGAAAATTACTCTGGGTACGATACATTCCATGGCTATGAGTGCACTGAAGATTGTAGTGGACATGAGGCAGGATATGAGTGGGCAGAAAATAATGATATCAGCGATACATATGATTGCGATGGTAATTCCCAGTCATTTATAGAAGGATGTGAAGCATATGTTGAAGAAAATTATTAAAATGAAAAATTGTTAAATAAAAAATATATGAATAAAAACTATGGAATTGTTCTAATAGTTTTAGCAGGGGTTGTCTTATTGGGTGTCCTTACACACTGGACTTACCCAACTTGGAAAATAATTGATTGGGTAATTATAGTAGTATGTGGTTATATCGGATATAAACTTTATAAAGAACACAAATAGTATGGAAAATGAAACGACAAACAAATCACCAATTCACGAAACTCACCAAGTGAAAGAAATACCAACTCTTTGGAAATGGTATTTTGGATGGCACCCCCGAATTTTAATTACTGTACCAATTTTTTTATATTTTATATATTCTGGTCTTTGGTTTATTTGGGCAGAAATAGGCGATGTTATATACTTCTTTCAAACAAAACCAGTAACATGGGGTTCCATGTTTTTGATAATGTTTTTTGGGATTTTTTTGTTTTGGTTTCTTCTTGCTCCTGTTCTTATCAGTTTTTACTCTATTAGTTGGCTCTATGGAATGATAACTAGGAATTATACAGCATGGAAAAAATTTTTATATTCAACAGGGATTTTTTTGCTCGTTATTGTGGGGACTAATCTTATACATCTTTTTACTCTTTGGATACTTGGCATTCTGTAAACAATATGAGAAACTTTTTAAAAGAAAATTGGTTTAAATTATTTATTGTTCTTATAATAATTTATACGTTCGGAATTTATACATATCAAGAATTCAGACCGAAATTAAATTTAGAAAAAGTGGAAGATTGTTTAAAGCTAAACACCGAGCTGGGTGTTGAAATGTGCATTCATTTAATAACTAAAGGCACGGTGGAAGAATCGAATTAATATGAAAAAAATACTATTTCTATCAATTATGTCCATCCTAATTTTGGCAGGAACTGGCTGTGTAGATAATATAAATAAATCAAACAGTGCTAAATCTAAAAAATTTGACCCACAAGAATTTGCCAATACTATTTATCCACAAAAGCCCACACAAGAGGAACTGCGAGAACAATATAATGAACAAAATACTCCCGACGATTGCTTCAATTCACCATTGTGTAGATAATCAATGGTGAGTTGCGGTGAACAAGTGAACATTCTACACGGTATCAAAGACCACTCATGAGAGTGGTTTTAGTTGTCTTTGTCATCTTTATTTTTCTCCTCTTGCCACCAAGTATAAAATATGGCTGTAAATCCACCAAGTATGCCTATAATAAACCAAAGTATTAATTTTTCTGTTGTTTCCATAGGGGTATAATTTTTTTACCATCCAGTATTTTATCACCTTTTTGTTGTTAACACAACTGGACCATTAATATTATAGATTTGGATAAAAATTTTGTTCAGAAGAAATTAACGAAACTTGCAGGAGACGTTCTGCAAGCGGGTGATTGGTCCCGGATTGAAGTGAGTTCTGGCGCGAAATTAAATATAAGCAACGCGCGGTTTTATTATGGCGGGTCTGAATTTAAAAAACAAGGCAATTGGGTGTACAGTTTGAAAAATATATCTCAAGTTATCCGCAACATCGCCGGAACAGTTGAAATTGACCACTCCACTTTTTACAATTCATTCATCGGCGCCAATGATCAGCAATACAGCGCGGTTGTTTGGACTGAAACGCAAATTGGCAAGTCCGCCTCAACGACAGTTAAAAACAGCGAGTTCAACGCGGGGTGGATGGCGATTAAAAATTTTGGCCAGAATGACGGACAGAAAATTTATTCAGAAATTTCAGATAATCAATTCAAGAATTTTCTTGGCCCTGACGGGCCGGTTGTCGCGACATATCATCTGCCATCGCTCGCGAATAATGTTTTAACCGGCAATAATAAAGACACGATTAATTTGGAGGCCGTGTCATTGCCAAGCGACACCACTTTGGCAAATGGCGATTATGAAATTGGCGGCGCGTTGACCGTGCCAATTGGCGTTACGTTGATTGTAAATTCCGGGACGAACTTAAAAATGAAATTGGGCTCTGGCATTGATATTTTTGGCAAGTTAATTGTTTCCGGAACCGAGTCAGCGCCAGTGAATATTGAGTCGGTCGGCGAGGATTATTGGGGGCGTTTGGATTTTAAATCAGGCGCGGCAGGCGATTTGAAATTCGCGTATTTGCGCAAAGGTAATTTTACGCAGGGCACATTGCCATGGGATACAGGGGTTGTTCGCGCGTTAAATACAAATTTGAGTATTGAAAATTGCGCGTTTTTGGACGCCGCCCGTCCGCAAAATATGATTTTGCTTAATGACTCGCAAACAACAATTAAAGACAGTGTGATTTCTTGGACCACTGACTACACCGGCATACAAAATATTGATGGTATTAAATTTTCTGGCGGAACATTGCATTTGAATAATACTTTTTTTAATAACATGGATAGGGGGATAGAAATCCTGGATGTCGGGTTGATAACTGCGGAGAACATGACCCTCGGCCATTTTCAAAACATCACTGACCTAAATTGGTGGCCGGTGGAGATGTTGACGATGTGATCTCTTGACTTTTCTCAAAAAATAATGTAATATATTTTTCATTGCTACGCCGATGGTCGGCGTGGTTCCAACAAGTGTGGAGGTTTACATGGACTACGATGTTTGGTTTGATCTGAGAGTGGGGGCGAGGGTAGTCGTTCCAGAGGGTGAGCTGATGATGCATGTGGTCAATGACCCGAAGAGTGGTGAATACACTCACGTCCTTCGTCTTCACCAGAGAGGCGTGAAGTGCATCATTCGGATGGTCGGAGATCGATTCGTCAACAGCTATCCTCCCAAGGCGATTCCTGGACGTCGGTCGAAGAAGAGCGGGCACAAGAATCGCGGCCTCATCGCCATGGTGCGGATGGACATGCTTCAAGCAGGCAATACGCTGGAGGTCCTCTGGCTCAACGACAAGAACCCCGCACGCAAGAGTGTCGGCTTCGGGCTCGTTTCTGAAGAGCAGGTCACCGTACAGGCCAAGCAGCAGCTGGCGGTTTCCGTGCTTGGTTGCAGGCCCGGCGTGCAGTGCACGGGTGGCTGTAATTCCTGCGATGCCACCCATTCTAGCGACGGTCGTTCCTGCGGCTGTGGCGCCGGCGAGAGGTGCCGGCAGTGTGGCGATGATCGTCCCAATGCTTCCCTCGGTGGAGTAGGGAAAGCAAACATCGGTTAGCAATCTCACCTTAAGCCCGGGGACGTTCGTCCCTCATGTCCGTTCTGGACCGGGCTCCAGCAGTGCTCTTTTCTAAGGAGGTGGGGGTGTGTCGCGTTTTTTCGTGCGCACACCCCCTTGGATTGTTGATTTGCATTCGCCATTGGGGCGTTTTTTTGTTTCAAAAGTTATCCACATTGCATAAAAATGAGGTTAAGATATAATAAGTGAGGCACTAAAAAAATCCCCCGTTGGGGGATTTTGTTATAGATATGTTCTTTCTGGGAGGGACAAGATATGAACTTGACAAATGCGATGGTAAGCTGGAGTCATCCAGCAAAAGGTGTTTGGTTGGACAATCTGTGGCAGTTTGACTATCGGGGCACTACTGTCCTGGTGGGTGACACTGCTCTTGCGGCAGAGGTCGCGGCTAGTCGGTTCTGGTTTGGCGACGCCAAGAAGGAACTCTTCAGAAAGGCCGTGTCTGATCTGCTCAATCACACCGCGGAGTTTTTGTTCTGCGGGTGGCCCGAAGTAGTAGAGTGTGTCATCCTTCGGGGCGCGGATCACGTTCGTCCGTCGAACATGTCTGAACTGATCAGACGAAAAGCGATACGGACCGCTCCGCGCTTCAAGCGTAAAGATGATGCACAGGGTGTCTGGACTGCAAACCTTTACGAAGAGGAGAGTGAGAACTTGGGGCAGCTGTTCCGCGCCAACCGGGTGTTGATTGAAGATGGTTGTGGAGCTGGTGGTTCGACTGGAGTTGGTGTTCTCCGCTTGCTGAAGAGCCGGAACCCCAACTTCACGATGGCCACGTTTCTTTGTCCAATCATGGGCGACATTGCTCTGAAGAGGACCGTGGCAGAGGCCGACAGGTTGAACGTGAAGCTGACTGTCGTTTGTTTCGGGGTGTACAGGGTCTTGCCGGTCGGCTGGAATGGGAAAACCGACACCGACATCATCATCCCTGTGGACGATGGGG
>Ga0208977_1001194_pt1 | contig 13854 bp, 7 predicted proteins | sample RifOxyA2_FD_184030 | JGI IMG/M metagenome (GOLD analysis project Ga0208977, IMG submission 184030) | Groundwater microbial communities from Rifle, Colorado - Rifle Oxygen_injection A2 (SPAdes) | ecosystem: Environmental > Aquatic > Deep subsurface > Groundwater | place: Rifle, Colorado, United...
GACAGTCTGAACCTCGGTTCCATGTATGGCTATTACGGCGGTTCTCGTCCGGCGGCCGCTTATGCCAATGATAATAGCTTGTATTATATAAACATAAATTTGGACAAATATGGCGCCAACGTCCACGTCATCCAAAACATTTTTTCTCCAGCCGATTCCTACTACATCACCACCACCACTGACCAAAACCAACTGAACGCCTCCTACTGGACTAACGTCAATTCCATTGTTCCCACTGAAACCACTAGCGGAGAAACCATCCACTACGCCGTCTCGTATGATGACCGCTCCACCTGGAAAGTCTATGATAACACCGACTACAATTCCGGCTGGCGACCCATTGCCCGAAACAACTCCGGCACCTGGGAATATAACTCCAACACCGCCACCGGACTAAGTAGCGTCACCTGGACAGCTGCTTCCACCAACACCCAAGCCGGAGCGCTGGATCAGGCCTTCCAAGTTACCGCCAACCAGCTGACCGGCACGGAACTCAATGCCATCACCGATGACCAGCAGGAAGCTTCCGGCGGCTACGCCTCCGGTTCAACCGAAACCATGGACTTTGCCATTGGCATGAAAACCGCTACTGGCCTTACTCCCGCCGTGGACGGCATCACCGTCGCCTACGAACAATCGCAATACCAACTCCAGATCCTGGACGAAGACACGGTTCGTTTCTACAACAACTCGGCTGACACGGTTACTGCCAAAATCGAAGTCTCACTCAATGGAAACGGCAGTTCCGGAGGAAGCTATTGGGCGCAAGCCACCGGCGGCATCAATTTTTCCGGCGGCAACGTCGGTATCGGCACGGCTACCCCGCTCTCACTTCTTGACGTCAACGGCAACGCAGTTTTCGGGGCGGGCGCCGCTAGTCTCCCGGCTATCGCTTTTAGAGCTGATCTCAACACAGGTATGTGGAGTAGCGGAGCGGATACCTTCAACCTTTCCACCAACGGATTGGAAAGAATGCGGATTGACTCCAATGGCAATCTGGGAATCGGCACAACCAGTCCCATCGCCCGTTTGCAAGTAGCCGGTATAGACAGTCTGAGCACTTCTTTAGCTACTAATATCAGCGGAGCGACCGGAACCGGACTTATCGTAACCAACGCCAACTATGTCGGCATTGGCACCACCGCTCCGGACTATGAACTGGACATCGCCGGAGACATCGGCATCAACCAATTCATCCACCACAACGACGATACCGACACCGCTATCAGTTTTGACGATAATCGTTTCCGTGGTTACGTCGGGGGAAAATATCTTTTGGATCTTTACAAGGGAGTGCAGGACTATGTCAAACTGGGCGACGGCACGGATGTGGATATTAATCTTAATGACGACTTCTTTATTGAAGGGAGCAGTGGGAATGTGGGGATCGGGACGACGAGTCCAAATCAAAAATTACACCTCTGGAGTTCAGCGACAAACGGCCCCGCGATCGGACTCGAGAGTACGGATACCGGCGGCCATGCTTGGTCGATCAAATCGACCGCGAGCGGAAACTCCGGCGGCGCAGGAGGATTGAACATTAATGACGAGACAATGTTTGCGACCAGATTGCGAATCGACAGTAGCGGCAACGTCGGCATCGGGACGACGAATCCGGGGGCGAAATTGCAAGTTTTAGGGGCTATTCAAAGTGGTGATTTAACCGATGGAGTTGTATTGACTAATGGAACGGGCGTGGGTTCTGTGGTTGGATACGCAAGTGGGGAATATAATAATTTGGATTTACGCGCTACTTCGGGAGTAGGTACAGGGTTATATTTGCCAAGCACCGGCAACGTCGGCATCGGGACGACGGGGCCATCCGCGGCTTTGCACGTTGTTTCTGCTAATTCTGCTGTATCGGGTGGAATTGGGCAATTGATACTTGGAGATAGTTCTGCTTTGGCCGCAGATGTTGGAGGAGGAATGGTATTTAGAGGAGTGTATACTGGCACAACACAAGCTTCCTTGGGAGCGATTAAAGTTGGAAAAGATAACGCAACCGACAGTAATCTTGATTCATATATGTCTTTTTACACCCGAAAGAATGGTGGAACTTTTGGGGAAAGGGTAAGAATCAATCCAGACGGCAACGTCGGCATCGGGACGACCACTCCAGGAGTATCACTCGATGTAAATGGCATGGTGCGTGCAACATCCGGTGGTGATCCAAATTCTGGTATCACCGCAGCGCAACTGAGTGTTTCAGGTGCTGCACCTCGACTTTCACTTACGAACTCTACGAATACGAGCGGCTCCAGGGTTGCTGATGTTGTTCTCTTGAGCACAGGTTTGGCAGCACGCTTTAGGAATGATGCAGCCAATTCGTCGACACTTGCTTACAATGTCTCCGGAGGTTTTGGTGCGGTTGGTACTCACAGCTGGTACGTCGGCAACCAGTCGGAAGCGATGACGCTTACATCGACTGGCAACATCGGCATCGGGACGACCAGTCCCGTGTCGAAGCTATCAGTTTTGGGTGAATCTGCCCTCGCAGGTGGTCTTTCAGTAGGTATCGGGTATGCCGGAACGGCGGCACCAACAGGTGGAATTATAGTGCAAGGCAACGTCGGCATCGGGACGACGACACCGAACCAGAAATTAACTATAGCTGGAGAAGTAGGCGGTATTACTGCAATAAATGTTGATGCGGACAATAACGCGGAACTGTATTTGGATAGGAGCTCTGCTGCAAGAAGGTCAGAAATTAGGTTTAAAACCAATGGTGGACTTAACTGGGTTACGGGGGTTGGGGATAGTGATATTCTGGGAGACGGCTCACAATTCTTTATTGGTCAAACTGAAGGCGGAAGTAATCCTAATTTGGTAATTTCAACAAACGGCAACGTCGGCATCGGGACGACGAACCCCCTCCAGAAATTACACGTCAATGGCTCAATCCGTATGGGCGCGCTTGTCGCCGGCGCCGGTGGTGTTGAAAGTGTGTATCGCGACGTCAACGGCGACCTCGCCACTTCCACTTCTTCCCTTCGCTACAAAACCGCCGTCAATAATTTAGAGCCGATTTTGTCTCAACTCATGAAACTGCGTCCGGTGAGGTTTAAATGGGGCAATAACACATCAACCCCCGGCATGGATGATTTCGGGATGATCGCCGAAGAAGTCAATTCCGTCTTGCCCGACCTGGTTCTTTTCAATTCGGACGGTACTCCGAGAGGACTGAAATATGAAAAAATGGGACTCTTTGCTCTCAAAGGTTTGCAGGAACTCGCCTCTTCGGCGAACGAGCAACAAGCTCAATTTGATGCTCTTGGGGGCAGTTTCCGTATCACGGATAGCCAGGAAAACACCGTTTTATTCGGAAATCGTGATATTTACCCCTCTCAAAATCGTGATATGACCCTCACCGCCGACACCATAAACCTGAACGGCTCGGTCATGGCCAACGGACTTAACCTCAATACCGCTATTGGAAATCTTGCCGATAACCAAAACGTTATCGTTAGCGAACTCACCGGAATTCTGACTGACGCCAATGAGACAACCGAGAATAAAATTTTGGCTATCGGAGAAAATCTGGCGAGGCTTCAGGTCGCCGAAGCCACCCTGGAAGAATGGAAAATGCAGTATGACAATCAAGTGATCGATCTTAACGAGCTAAAAGAGAAAATGGAAGAACTTTCCGGATCCAACCAGGCGCTTCTCGCCAACATAAGCACCGACGCGTTCATTGATCTGGCGGCGTCTCTCAATACCGGTCTTATGATATACAAAGACGCGGCCGGTAACGTGGATATCGGAGGAGGGAAAATCATCGCCGAAAAAATCCAGGCTCAAAGCGCCGAATTTTCCGGTGGCGTGGTGGCGGGAGCGTTTACGGTGAAAGTGGTTGATCCGGCGAAAAAAACCATTGGAGAGGCTTTCATCTGCCCCGCGGGACGAGTCTATGATTCTTCCGTCCAAGACTGCGCTACCTCCACCGACCCGGCCATTGACGGAACATTCGTGGAAGTGAAGACCACGGCCGCGACAAACACTTGCAAAATTTTCATCACTCCCGAATCCAATCTCGGCAGTGTTTGGGTGGAAAAAGAAGCAGACAATTCCGGCTTCAAAATCAAAATCCAACCGGAAAGTCCTCTCACTTCCAAAGTCAAAATCAGCTGGTTCATTATTGAGGAAGAGTGAGTCAGAGTTCAGTCGGATTCACAATGTTAAGAGGGGTTGAGGAGGTGAAGGAGGTGGAGGTTTGAAATTCAATATATGTACGAACCAAGTTACAAAAAACTTTTAACTTACAAGTATTCCGTTTATGTCTATGATATGAATAAGGAATTTTTGGAATTGTTTGTGCGAGGAGCGGAGAACATGAGGCAAAGGCAACAAATGGATCAAGCGGCGAGATCAAGCAAGCAATGTTTGGTTGAGGGCGCGATGCAGGGGACAAGTCTTAAGGGATATATCAAAATGATTGGGGTTTCCAGAGGAAGTTATGAAGAACTTTTGGAAGATTATAAAGATATCGCCAGATTGAGAAAGATAGAAATTTGGAATGCCGAGGAGCTAAGGAGGTTTGGGAAAGAAAGAATTTTTATCAAGGATTCTCCCAAACCTTTACCCTCTTCACCTCCTTTACCTCCAGAACTTGGCCTCGCAGTGAACATCATGATCGACCTCATCACTAGAACAAACTATCTCTTTGATCAACAAAAAAAGTCTTTGGAGCAGAAGTTCCTCACCGATGGCGGTTTCACCGAAAATCTCTACAAAAAAAGAATTGAATTTAGAAAAAAACAAAATGACCTGCGAACATCCTGAAAACCCAAAAATCCTCAACAAAGAAAATTTGGATGATCAAAATACGGAAGAAAAACTTCCTATGTCTGTTCTTCCAAAAGACGAACCCAAAAAAACTTTTCTCGAAATCGTCTGTCCTTATTGCGCCGGCGCCAATTTCGTCAAACGCGGAACGCGAAAAAAGAAAAACGAAACCGTCCAGCTTTATCTTTGTCATGATTGTAAAAAGACTTTTACTCCCGGCGCCAGCAAAGGCAAGCACTATCCGATGGGCGTGATTTTGGACGCCATGAGTCTGTATTATTTGGGGTATAGCCTCGAAGAAGCGGCGTCCCGCTGCCGAAGTTATACCGATGTTGTAAGCGAGGGTCAGATTACCGCCTCTACATTGGCTGCCTGGATCGAACAATACAAGCCCCTTTGCGCTTATGCCAGGATGCGCCAGTTTGCCGTCAAAATGATGTCCGCGAAGGAAGTCCTGAGTAGCGCCACGCTGGCTCATCGCCAGCTCTATCGTTTTCGCCACCACCGCGCCAAGACTATTCTTATAATAGAAGAAGACTGGAAGCATAGCCGGTTTTGGCCGCTCAAAGATTTCTTGGATCTCGTGCCGGTCGAGTGTCCCCATCAGTATTTTTCCGAAGGCATGAGGGCTTCCGAAGCGCCAATCACTTTTTCCAAAACCGAAATGATTGTCCGGGGGAAAAATAATTTTGCCAACAAAATGGCCAAATTCGTTTTGGAATCAGTGGAACAGTCCAAAGATCGCCACGACGCCTTGCAAAGATTTATGCTGGCTAACGACAGCGTGACGGTCGCCACCGAAGTGCCGGTATATATTCGTCGGGAAGACCTATTGCACATGAAAACGCAATTGGGATTTAAATTATACAAAAAATCCAAATTTCAAAATCCAAATGTCAAATCAAATCCAAAATCCAAAATCCAAAACGAGGAATTGAAAAACAAAAAAGAGAAAGATTTGGAAGAATTCAGTGCGGATGATTTGCCGAGATTGATTACCGGGCATATCGATTTTGTGCAAGTGCGAAACGGGCAGATTCATATTTTGGATTATAAGCCGAACGCCGCCAAAGAGCGGCCGATTGAACAGCTGACCATTTACGCTTTGGCGCTGTCGCGCCTTACCGGACTCAAAGTTTTCAATTTCAAATGCGCCTGGTTCGACGAGAAAGATTATTTTGAATTTTATCCTCTGCACGTGGTTTATAAGCCGGATCGAAGAAGAAGGCGGAACAAAATAACCACCATCGAAGGAAGCTATCCGATTAATGAGAATCCGAAAAGGGTGGAGAAGATCCGTCCCACTGCCGAAATTTGCCCGACATTTTGAAGCAATTCTGTCCGATTTTGAATTTTTGCTTCGTTTTTATTTCACCGGATAAATCCAAATTTCAAAATCCAAATGACAAATCAAGTTCAAAATCAAAAATCCAAAAAATTTGAACTTTGAGCTTGGGATTTGATTTGGTATTTGAGCTTTGACATTTGAATTTGTAAATCAAAAAAGTATGTATAACAAAAACTATACAAACTACTATAAAAAGCCGTTTAGCCCCAAGAAAGCCGTTAAGCATTTTACCGACCTGGATGTTTATCAAAAAGCGCTGGAAGCGGCTGTTTTTACCGCCGCTATTTTGGACGCCTTCTACCAGCCGAAAATAAAAACAAAAAAAATAGAAAAAAACGATAGTTTCTGCGTGAAAGAATACATCATAAAAAACATGTCCGCCCTGGCGCTTGCCATTCCGCATCAGATCGCCGAGGCTCATTCCAAGCGCTTCGGTTCCGGCGAAGAGTGTCTCCTCATTCTCGACAAAGTGATGCTGAGTTGCAACAAAATGGTAGTCTATCTGGATCAAACGCGCGATATCTGCCAAACCGGGTTGGAGCTGGAACAATTCGAGGAACAAGTCAAAAAATATTTTTTCATCCGCCAAAAAGTGTTGAATTTACAGCGGGTCTGGCGAAAATATATTGAAATTAATAAACAGGAACAAAGCGAAGCGGGTCGAAAAGCTTCGAAGTGAAAACGGCAGAAGGAGTAGCCGAAAATATTGAAGTTGACAAAAAACGAGCATTAATATAATATATAAATAGCATTTAGATGTTTTACCAATAAATATGTAAGTACCATGAATATATCTGAAATAATGCTAGTGTTGGAAAAATGGAATTTTTGGAGCCAGCGGATTGACACCGGCTTTCGGCGGCCGGTTTACTTTGAAAAATTAAACAAGCTTTTGCGTATGTCGGAAATCGTCGCTTTGACCGGAGTCAGGCGCAGCGGAAAATCAACTCTTATTTTGCAACTGATTGAAGAATTGATAGCGAAAGGAACAAGCGCGAAAAATACGCTCTATATAAATTTTGAAGAGCCGAATTTTTCGGACAAGTTGAATGTGAAATTTCTCGTTCGAATTTTTGACGCCTATTTGGAAGCGGTCGCTCCCAAAGGCAGAGTCTATCTTTTTTTGGATGAAGTGCAGATGGTTTCCGGCTGGGAGCGGTTTGTCGTGTCGCTTTATGATCGTAAAGTCGACGTGAAAATTTTCGTGACCGGATCCTCATCCAAACTCCTTATGGGAGAAATTTCCACTTTGCTTTCCGGTCGTTATGTTTCCGAAATAATTTATCCCCTCAGTTTCAGAGAGTTTTTGGATTTCAAAAAAGTCGATTATTCCTTCCTCGTTCAATCGCCAAAATTCTATACTTACCTGCGGGAATACATCGAATTCGGCGGATTTCCCAAGGTAGTCAAAGAAAAGGACGCTTATGGAAAAAAAATTCTTTTGATTGAATATTTTAATTCCATCTTGGAAAGAGATATTCTTTTCAGGCATAAAATAAAAAACGAAAGGGATATCGGAGAGATTGCCAATTTTTCTCTGGCGAACATTTCCGGAAAAATTTCAACCTACAGACTGGAAAAAGATTTTGGCATTTCCAATCCTAATTCAAGAAGGTATTTCGAATATTTCAAGGAAGCTTTTTTGCTTCAATTCGTGCCATTTTTCTCCTATTCGGTTAAAAAGCAAACCTACAATCCGCAAAAAGTCTTTTCGATTGATACCGGATTGCGCAATGCCGTTTCTTTCAAATTTAGCGAAGATATCGGCAAACTTTTGGAAAATATTGTGCTTTTGGAACTCTTGCGCAAAAAAGAAAAGCCCTATTATTGGGAAGGAAAAAATGAAATCGATTTTGTTTTGCGCCGAGGGCATCAGGTTTCGGAATTGATCAATGTTTGTTATTCTTTGGAAAACGCGTCAACGCTTGAGCGGGAGGTTAAAGCGCTGAAAGAGGGGATTGGCGAATTTAAAAATACCAAGGCCAAAATCATCTACTGGGAGGGGCAGCCCAAGAAACACAAAAAAATTAAGTTTATAAACATCTTGGATTTTTTGCTCGGCAAATGATTTTATGTCAAATTCAATATTGCTATAGATAGAATCCGTCGGTTTTGCACCCCGAACTGCCGGTAAAATTGAACGGCGATCCGCTGTAATACCATCCGCTTATGTTAATATCCGACCCGCAGACAACAATTTTTCTTGCGCCAAAACTGTCCGTATACGCGGAAAAAGCATAATTGGTACCAGCCGTGCTTGTCCAACCTCCGCAACCGCTTCCGCAGTAAGTAAAGGTAGTATCCGAAATATTAGGAAGTATCCCGGAGCCATCACTGCAAATAGCCGAACCCCCGGTACCATTTGATGCTGGAATAGTTAACGTTCCTCCGCTGGTTACGCACACATCCGCCATCGATTTTATGGACTGCATAGAGGACAGCGCCTTAGATTGCTTCGCTTTCGTCCTGGCGCTGTTGAGACTCACCAAAACTATCGACGCCAAGATTCCGATGATGGCGATGACGATCAAAAGCTCAATCAGCGTGAACCCCCCTAGCATTTGTTTTTGTTTTTTTCATTTGCTTTTACCCCTTTAAAAAATTAAAATTAAAACCTTCTCCTTTTTTGAAAACTGCTGGTTTAATTATAGACAAAAAATCTCTATCGCGCAAAGACGCGGCGCAAGACGACCATTGACCGCTTTTTCAAAAAGATATATAATTCCGTTGTGAGACAGGGGAGAAAAATAATTATTTTAGAATAATAAAAAAAATGGAAATGAAACCGATGAACATTAATGTCAATTCGGGAACGCCCGGCCAAGTGAGATCTTTCGAAGTTAAAAGGGGAATGGGTTTTCAGTCTGAGTCTCAAAAAGAGGAAACGCCCGGGCGAGTCAAGGACAAGAAATTTACGGCCAAAATTCTGGACAAGGCGATCGGCCTGTCCATCTTTATGCTTTTTTTCGGCTTGCCGGTTTTTTTCACCGGCCTCGCCTTGCAGGGCATTATTTTTGAAAAACAGCTCTATTTTTATTTCTGGCTGCTTCTGGGATTGGTTTCCTGGGCGGCCAAAGGAGTCATCGAGGGGGAAATGAACATCCGAAGGACTCCCTTGGACATTCCCGTTATCGGTTTTTGGCTGGTCTATCTTCTAACAGTGTTTTTTTCCGTTGATCGCTGGCACAGTTTTTGGGGAGCCTTCGGCGATCCTTCGCGCGGTTTTATGAGCGTTACGGCGTTGGTTATCGCTTATTACCTTATTATGAGCAACTTTAATCTCAAACGGTTGCGCTTGATATTGGCGGCGCTGATCGGTTCGGGACTGGTTGTTTCTCTTTGGACACTGGCGGTTATTTTGAACATAACGAATATTCCTCCGGCCATTGCCGCTTATTTGCCCATAAGCTTGATTGGATCAATGTCGGGACTGGGAGTGTTCCTTTCCGTTTTGGTAATTTTGATTGCTATTGCCATTTTGAAGATTTCAGAAAATGAGGGAATGGGGAAGCTTTGGAAAAATTTCCTGCTGGCGGTTTTGAGCGCTAATTTGCTTTTGAATCTGTTTCTTATCTTGGCTCTTTGGAATTTTGTCCCCTGGTTGGCGCTTTTTATCGGAGTGGCGATTTTTGTGGTTTTCATTTTAGCCAGAATTATGCGCCCCCGCGGGGTTTGGGCGATGTTGCCGATGGCTCTTTTCGTGGCCATTATGATTTTGCGGCTGACAGGCGCGGTTAACATCTCCAAAATAGAATTGCCGGTGGAAGTGAGTTTGGGTTATCAGGCCTCATGGGATATCGCCAAAGAATCTTTGAAAAACAAGTTCTTGGCTGGATCGGGACCGGCCACTTACGGCTATGATTCGTCCCTTTACCGCACCCGGGAGTTGAACGACAATAATTTTTATAACCTTCGTTTTTTGCAGGGTTCCGGCGCGGTCTTTGAAGCTATCCCGACTATCGGGGGAATCGGAACGCTCTTTTTCCTTTTGGCGGTCTTGTCTTTTCTAAGCGTGGAAATATATTTTATTTGCCGGAATAAGGAAAAAAACAAGCTTTATTCTTTGGGATTTTTTTCCGCCTTCGCCATCTTGCTGGCCAGTGTTATCGGCGCCAAAGCGGAAGGAACCATCTATTTTCTCGCGGCACTGATCGGAGCGGTTGCTTTGGCGGTTACGCTCAAAGAGAGCGAAGCGGAAGAAAGGTATCTCGGTCTTTCTCTGAAAGCTTCGCCGAAATTCGCGCTGGCGCTGGCCTTTGTCTTTATGGTAGTTAGCGCGGGAGTGGCTTTCGCGTTCGTTTTCTTGGGGAAGGTTTACGCGGCCGATGTTTATGCCGGAGCCGCCGCCAGAAAGGCGGTTGCCGGAAGCGAACAGGATTCGATCGCGAGCTTGGGAAGCGCCATAAATCTGTATTCGCGAGAAGGGGGATATTATCTCAAGGCCGGACAATATTATATGGCCATGGTTAATAAGGAAGCAGTGAAAGGCGAGAAAGAAAGGGATGTTCAGAAAATACAGCAGTTTTTGAATTATTCCATCAGCGCCGTGTCCCAAGGAAAGAATATGAACAAAAATGACGTAAATTCGACGGAAGCGCTGGCGCAGATTTATGAAAATGCCGGTATGTACGTTCCTGATTCCATTAGTCTCGCCATAGAAACATACCAAAAGGGGTCCGAACTGGAACCGAAAAATCCCGATTTTTATCTGAAAATCGGAATGCTTAAGATAAGCTTGGCGGCTTCCTCCAAAGACGACAATCAGAAAAAGCAACTGGTTGAAGAAGCGAAAGAGATGTTTCAAAGGTCAACGGATATGAAAGGCAATTACGATCCCGGCTATTTCCAGATGTCTTTGGCGCAAGAAGCGCTGGGTGACGCCGACGGAGCCATTGAGTCCGGCCGGAAGGCGGTGGAACTCAATTCCCGGAACGAAAATTATGTCTTGGCTTTGGCCAGAATGTACCAAGCAAGGGGGGGATCCGCCAACAGCAAAGAAGACAACGCGGCGGCGGAGCAGTTGTATAAATACGCGGCGGCTCAAAACGACGCCAGCGTAAACGGGCATTTCTATTTGGGGCTTTTTTACGAAAAAAACAAGAACAAGCAAGGCGCCAAGGATGAATACCGGAAGGTTGTCAGTCTTCTGGGGGAAAATTCCCAGGATACAAGAAGCCAGTTGGAAAAAATGATCGCCAATGTTGACGCCGGAATCGAAAACACGCCGGAAACACTGGGATTAATTCAGAAGCAAGAAGAAGCAGTTGCGCCAGAGTAAACAGAATATTACCCCCTCTCCCGTAATCGGGAGAGGGCTGGGGAGAGGGCGTATTCGCAATCGTTGCCCCGAGCCCTCTCTGTCCCGACGAGTACATCGGGACATCTCTCCCGAGTACGGGGGAGAGGGAATGCAATAATAATAATGAAGAAAAAATAAAAATAAAATCTAGAAAGCGGAGGTGATTATATGAATGGAGTTCAAAACTGGGGCGAGGCGATTACGATGTCTATGCTGGAATTGGGAGAGCGGTTTATTAATTTCTTTCCGGTTCTTTTGGGAGCAATCTTGATTTTTACGGCCGGTTGGATTATCGCCCAAGCGCTGGGAAAGTTGGCGGAAAGATTTATGACGACCCTGCGGGTGGACAAGGCGGCGGAAAAGATGGGTATCGGAAACCATCTGAGCGACGTCGGAATCAGCCACGGCATAGCGTCCCTTTTCGGCGGATTGGTGAAATGGTTTTTGGTGCTGGTATTTTTGATGGCGGCGACCGATATCTTGAATCTTGACCAAGTGACCAATTTTCTCAACAGCATAATCCTTTATATTCCCAATGTGGTGGTGGCGGTGGTTATTCTGTCGGCAGTTTTTCTTATCGGAAATTTCGTTTACAACGTCGTGAAAGGAAGCACAAAAGCGGCCGGCGTTATGTCGGCGACGCTTTTGGCGGCGATCGCCAAATGGGCGATTGTGATCTTCGGATTTTTCGCGGCGCTGATCCAATTGGGAATAGCCACATCCTTGGTAAACACTATTTTTGTCGGAATTGTGGCGATGCTCTCATTGGCGGGAGGCTTGGCCTTCGGTCTCGGCGGACGCGATGAAGCGGCTTTGATTATCAAAAAATTACGGGAAGAAATCACGGAAAGGAATTAACGGTTACGAAATACGAAAACAATACCTGCCCGAAATGCTTCGATGCTAACTTGATTAGTAATACTTGTTGTATTGAATAAACTAGCTGAAGAGTATTGACTGATAAGTTAGCATTTCGAAGCAGGCGGGCGAAATACGAAAGTACGAAAGGGCTGTTATTAGCGTTTCGTATTTCGTAAATTTCGTAGTTCGTAAAGGCTTGACAATCTTTCCAAGCCTGCTAAGATGGTAAAGCTCGAATAAATTGTTAAATTGTCAGATGGTTAAATTACTGTTTCGGACGGTCGGCTTCAGGGGGTTTAACTAAGACGCTTAATGATAATATCAATCGAAAATAAGAATACCAAAAGCGGGTGAACTTTTAGATTTTTGTTTTTGTCTAAAATCCCGCTGGAAGGCGGTTTTTGTTTTTATTAAGCGATACGAATGACACGAATTGCATACGAATGATACGAATAATTTTTCGTAGCATTCGTATGCAATTCGTAGATTGGTATCGCTACTAGCGCTGAAACAGTTCTCGCAGAGTGTTTGTGAAAATTATTTTCCGCGTTATGTGAACCTTGACAATCGAATAGCTCTGTTGAAATCCCGCTTCTGGCGGGGCGGCTGTGCCGTATTCAACCGGGCAAGGTCTATCGAAATATCCGCGTTTCACTGTCTGCGGAAATGGAAGCGGGTATCGAGATTAGTCAAAACTGCAAGTTAGTAATTTTAGAGATTACTAACTGCTAACTAAAATCAAGAGCGGTAATACTAATGCATATGGTGGATGCCTTGACACTAAAAAGCGATGAAGGACGCAGCTAGCTGCGATAAGCTTCGGGGAGGCGCTGAGCAACCTTTGATCCGAAGATTTCCGAATGGGACAACCCAACCGTGCAAAGCACGGAATAACCAATAATCAAGAAACAAGATACAAACAATACTCAATAACCAATAAATCAATAATCAAACGACAAAATGTTTGGTAATTGAATTTTGGAATTTGAAATTTGTTTGGTTATTGTATCTTGGTGTTTGGAGCTTCCGCGCTTTGCGTGGTTAGCGCTATTTGAATTCATAGAATAGCGCGGCGTACCCGGCGAACTGAAACATCTTAGTAGCCGGAGGAACAGAAATCAATTAGAGATTCCCCAAGTAGTGGCGAGCGAACGGGGAACAGCCTCCAGTCTTTAGCGAATTCGTCAGTCAAACGTCTCTGGAAAGAGCGGCCAAAGAGGGTGAAAGCCCCGTAGATGAAAACGAATTCGTGGAACCAAGTCTGGGACAAGTAGGGCGGGACCGGAGAAATCCCGTTTGAAGATGGGAGCACTATCTTCCAAGGCTAAATATTTTTAGTGATCGATAGCGAACTAGTACCGTGAGGGAAAGGTGAAAAGTATCCCGATGAGGGAGATGAAAGAGTATCTGAAACCATATGCTAACAAAGAGTAGGAGCCGTGCAAAGCACGGAATAACCAATAATCAAGAAACAAGATACAAACAATACTCAATAACCAATAAATCAATAATCAAACGACAAAATGTTTGGTAATTGAATTTTGGAATTTGAAATTTGTTTGGT
>Ga0208977_1001218_pt1 | contig 13607 bp, 7 predicted proteins | sample RifOxyA2_FD_184030 | JGI IMG/M metagenome (GOLD analysis project Ga0208977, IMG submission 184030) | Groundwater microbial communities from Rifle, Colorado - Rifle Oxygen_injection A2 (SPAdes) | ecosystem: Environmental > Aquatic > Deep subsurface > Groundwater | place: Rifle, Colorado, United...
TATTTAATGCAGGGTCATATTCTTCTACTGTATTAAGAACCCCGGAATTGCCGCCGCCTATTACATATATTTTTTCGTTTACTACACCTACCCCGGCACTCATCCTGCCGGTTGGAATAGCTGCTTTATTAGACCATGTATTTAATGCAGGGTCATATTCTTCTACAGAAGTTAACCCAACGTTTGTTATACCATTACTACCGCTAATTGCATATATTTTGTTATTAACTACAGCTAACCCGTGCAAACATCTTGCGGTAAGCATGCTTGCTTTTGTGGTCCATGTAAGTACAGGTACTTCACCAACAATATTTCCGGTAAAGTTTTGGCCTGTTTGGTTTGCGCTTAATGAAACGAAATTTTTGTTTTCCGGGTTGAAAGTATAATCCGTTTTTGTTGGCGTTATTGTGTAATCACCGGATAATAAACCTGTAAACTCGTAATACCCGTTTACATCGGTTGTTGTGTTACTGGTTGCTGTGCCTGTTAAATCAACTATTACTTCACTTAACACTACATTGTTTTCATCATTAATATAACCACTGATTATATAGGTTGGCGGAATATATGTTCCTGAAAAATTCTGATTAATCTGATTTACGTTCAGCGAAGTATAAGCTTTGTTTTCGGGAGTGAAAACATAATTCAGTTTTGTCGGTGTTACTGTGTAATCACCAAAAGCAAGGCCAGTAAACTTATAATACCCGCTTGCATCCGTAACGATATTTGCATCCGCATACCCGCTAACGGATACACTGACATCCGAAACACCAGTATTATCACTATCCTTAATATAACCACTAATAGAAAATGTGTTTTCCTGGTTTTTACTAAACACGGCATAATATGACAAATGCTCTAATTCCGCTACTATTTTGTTGTTTGATATATCCGCATACTGTACCGGCACAGGCTCCCATAAACTTGAACCTGTGTTAAACGTATATATTTTCAAATCTTCGCCAAAAAACGCCGGATCATAACTAAAACTCATTACGGCTTTTGGTACAAATGTCATACCATTTGGTGTTATATCATAGATTTGGCTTTGCGGATATAATCCCTGGCCGGTTATTGCCATAACCGCCTGACTTGGAAGTCCTGTAATAACTACTTCTGCAATATTTATACTAATTGCTGTTAAATGTTGAATACTTACGGGACCTAGCGTTGTTACTTCCGGTAACGTATCTCTGAAAATTGTTATAGTTCCAGTTTTTGCGTTTGAAACTTCAGTATCTTTTACCGTTACAAGTTCATATGAATATACTCCCTGACTAATACTTGAATCTATCTGCCAATTGATTGTATTTAAAGAACCTGAAGGTACATTTGATTCTGTATTTTCATATACTACAGCATTGTCTGTTATATTTTTAACAGTCAGCGTTACGGAATCTGCAGGGGTGGCATTAGCAGTGGCTAATTTATACTGAATTTCAAAAACACCAGTCTGTCCTGATAACAGCGTTACCGGATCAGGTGTAATTTCTGTTACGTTTGTAATTACCGGCTTAATATCATTTATTGTTACTATAGTTTTTAGCGCAGCTGCTGAGGCTTCATCTATATTACCTACCTGCTCATTTGCATAACTTACTGCGTTTATATTTACAGTGTAGGTGCCATTTGGAAGAATTATACCGCCTACTTTTCCATCCCACTGAACCTGCTGTACTCCGCCACCTAATGAAGATGGCACAACAATATCATCACTGGTTTCTATTATCTTTACTGAAATTGACTGGGCAGGTTCTGAAAGTTCAAAATTTAGAAATGTTGGCTCGTTAAGTTTTGGGTTAAATTCCTCAGGCGTAAACTTCTGGCCGGAAAGCACAAAATCCGCATCAACGCTTTTATCAATAACCAAATTTGTTTGTTCTTTACTCTGGTTTCCGGCATTATCTGAAACAGTAATGTCTATAATATAAGGGCCGTCTATAAATGCATTTTCACCGTTATACGTATGCGTATGTACACCCTGATTTTCAGTACCGTTAAATATTTCTTTTACTAACTTTCCTGTATCTTTGTTAAAAACCTCTATTAATACATTTAAATCATCTGGCCTATTATCATTCAAAGTATATGAAATAACAGCATCATTAAAAGGAATTAATTGCGCAAGATTTACCGTAACATTGCTTATTTCAGGAGCTACATAATCCGGGGTAAACATTACATTTACATCAGCTGACTGCGGAAGTGAATAATCCGGAGTAAATGTAATTGCAATAGAGGCTTCTGTTTGTAGTGGCGGTAAATAATTTGGTGTAAAGGTTACAGCTATACTGGCCTCTTGTGGTAATTGTGCCTGCCCTGTTTCTTCAAGCAATGCGTATTCAGAGCAGGAACTCAAATTACCTTCCGCTCTTTCACTACCGGATTCACTATAAACAATCTGATTATTTATCAGAGTTTTATCCCATCCGATGCCCGTCCATTTATATATTGCCAGTTTGCCTGTATCGGTTATCTGTAACGGATCATATTTGAAAACAACTTTTGCAGGAACGGTAAACGCTGTACCGGTAGGCGTAATATCGTAAACTTTGCTTTTTATACTTAACCCCTGACTGGCGGCTTTTACAGACATTTCTGCAGAGGTTATAATTTCATTTACTATCATGGCATCAACATTTGATATCAGTTTTACTACATTATCAGCGCTACAAACTATATAAGGAACATAAACATTAGCAATATTTGAATTTCCTGACCAATTTAATACCTTATCTCCTAACCAAACACAAAAATAATATCTTGCTCCAGAATTTAAATTTCTAACTGTATATGTAAACTCTTCACCTGCTTGAACATTTACTTCTGATTCAATATCATAATCGTCAACAGACCATGCATGATCAGGGTCAGCTGAATATTTTATCCTTATTTTTCCATCTGTAAGGTTCCCTATTGCTCCATCATCACCAGTAATTGTCAATTTTAAATTTACTTCACCTTCGTTCAACGAATTTTGCGCTATTAAGTCATTAATAGACTCTGGTTGTATATCATCCCTTAATACCTGTGTTTTTTCACCGGGTGTAGTGCTGTAATTTACAAAATATTTATGTATTGTATCTGAAGTAGTTGTGTTCACAAATTCAGTAGAATTTGGATTAAAATTTCTATCCATGCTAAAAGTATTTAGTTTATAAGTTCCTTCACCAGTACCTATTACATATAAAATATATTTACCAGCTAAGGTACCTTCTATGTATAATTCTTTATATTCATCTGCTATTTCACCTGTTTCATCATCTCCTAGCTCATTTAAAGAATAATGACTGTTAGAAATTTCATTTAATATAGTACCTGTTTCAGGATCATATCCAGATTTTTTACCTTCTGAATCTATTAATAAAAGTTCTGCAGGGCTATGGATTTGTGCTATATATATATCATAAATCATTTGTGTATCTGTAATTGGAGTCCATCCAGGTTCAAAGGTCTCATAAAATTGATATTGTTGATTATATCTAGTTAAATCAGTATAAGGTCCAGGAGGTTTTTTCCAGCCTGGATCATTGATTTTATATTTTACTCCAGGACATTGTCCTGTTGCAACGACATAATGTTGATGTCCATTATTAGTAACACGTAATACTACAGGACACTTATTTTCAAATTCAGAATTTATTGCATTATCATTTATATTATAGTTTCTAGCATATCGTATTGCAGCATTTGTGTAAATCATCATCGCATAACCATCAAGTCTACTACCTCTGAAATCATTTTTATTATCTGTACACCATTGATTAAAGATTCCTGGATCTGTGTATGATGGCATATAATATTGTCTCATTATTTCAGAGGGATGATAGTTGATATAATATTGAATTATCATTGAAACAGCTGTTAAATGACAACCAGCTTGTCTTAAGGTTAGATATGGAATGTCCCAAAGGTAGTGCTCATACCAATAGTCATCTGAAGATCCTTGATAAAATTTTGGGACATCCAATAAAGTTTTAGTAGAAATAACATTTGATATTTCAGAAGTATTAGGTGGTGTGGCATCATCTAATGTTTTTATTGCAAAATAATATTCTGTTCCATGCTTCAATCCATTAACTGTAAAAATTTCCTTTGTTCCTGTAGCCTGTGGTGTCGTTTCACCTGAGCAATGAACAGCATCATCCCAATTGCTTTCATTTATTTCTGACTCACTATATCTTATATCATAGGTTTTTACAGTAAAAGAATCAGGAGAAATCCAAGTTAAACCTATTGAATCAGTTTCAATAGAACAATCTTCAATTGCTAAATCATTTATTTTAGGAAGTACAGGTGGTGGCAAAGAAGCTACATTTGTTATAGTAACATCATCCCAATAGAATTCAGGAACACTCCAAAAACAAAGATCCATTTTACCTACTACTGGTGTAGCATCATAATTATATTCAGAATAAGTAAACACGCCAATTGTTTCATCATCAACTTCAAGTTTTGTAGAATTTTCTTCAAACCGAAAAACAATTTTATGCCATCCTTCCGTTCTTGGTATATAATAAGAATTACCCATGCTCCACCAAAAAGGGCCTGCCTCATACATGATTTCATAATCTGTTTCGTCTACATAAACGTTAAACAAACTCCGTCTTAATGAATAGGTGTCCGGATTATTCAAATTAATTTCAAGTCCTGCATTAGTACTATATGGTGAATCCAAGGAATCATAAAACCATATTTCAAAATCTGTTGTTGGGCCAATAATATCCAAACTCTTATTTAAAGTGCCATATGTAGTATTTAAGGAACATATACCTGAGTGATATATACTATCTGTGATGTTAGCAGTTCCTGAAATTTCCCATTGCCATAACCCATTTTCAAATCCATCGTAAAATGTATCCGATAGCAGTGTTGTTGGATTAAAAATAATCAAACATAAAACATAAAATAATATTTTTTTAAATTTTAGCATAGATTTATTTTATTTTTGTAGCATATTATCTAAAATTGTTTTTGCATCTTTTATTAATATATCTAAAGGCACTACTCTTTTTTTATACCATTTATTATATTTTCTCCATTTTATCATTTGTTCTCTCCCTTTTTTGTCTGCAACCCTTGGCAATGGAAAAGATGGTTTTTGAATGCCATTTTTCTCAATTATATTTTTGGCATTGTTTAATAATATTACAAAAGAATTAACTTCCTTTTCGTTTAATTTAGTTGTTAAAATATCAAATTGTTTTATCATATTCCTGTATAGCTCTTTATCATTTTTATATTCATTTATAGTATGTTCAAATTCTTTTTTTAGGACCATAAAGTCTACAGCTTTTTTAATTATAGTTTTATCTGCAGGCAACTTAAAATCTATATAAATTTCATGAATATCACCACTAGAAATAATTCCATTAATCTCTGATCCACCTATATTTCCTCCTGTTATGAACATAGTTATTCTATAAATGCCTGTTTTTTTACCTATTACATTTAAAACATATCTACCATTAACAATTTTCCCGTGGAAATCTAAATTATTCCATTCTTCAAATATCTCTCCAGCATTCAGCTCATAATATCCATCTAAAAAATATGAAGATCTGACAGGGTCATAATCATTCACAATTGTGCTTTTTTTTACATCATAACCTATTTTTTTGCCATCAGGGCTAACTAATAATAATTCAACCAAATTACCTGGATGCCCTTGTAAAACCATGCCAGCAGAAAAATAATCGATTTGTGATGGTTCAATATCATTAGTTGCAAACAACATTATGTTACATAAAAACAATATAAAAATCGCACATATTATTGTTTTAAATTTATTTTTCATAAATTTCCTCATTCTTTCCAAAAATTCATTTTTAAGAAAACAATTTAATATCGTGTAATGTTTCCTTCTTTAGGGTCTTCCATTATAAGCTCATTATGCATTACGGGATCTTCGTCTATTGAAAATGCATCATGGCTCGAAGAGGGTATTTCCTCAACTTTTTTATTTGTTTCAAATTCTATGCCTGTTTTTTTACCTTCAGGGTTTATTAAAACCATATCAACCATTTCTGTAGGCTCACTATAAATATTTATACCTGATGGCATATATGTAATATTATCAAAATCATCTGATTCTTCTGAATGTGTTGCAATACTAAAGAAACCCATTAATATAATGAAAATTAGCGTTTTTTTGTTTTTCATAATTTATTCCTTTAAAATTATTGTCGTTAATGTTTTTTTCATCATCTATTGGATTGGTGAATATATTTGGACTTTATACTTTTTGTTCATTGGGTTAATGATAATTGTTTTCTTTTCTTTCTTGTAAAACAACCGCTAAATTTCTTTTCGCCGCTTCATTCTCACTGTCAATTTCAATAGCTTTTCTATAATATTCTATACTTTCATTAATAAATCCCTTTTTTAAATATGTATTGCCTATGTTTACTAAATTATTAGAATTTTCTGGATCAATAATTGCTGCTTTTTTTAATACTACTAAAGCATCATCATACCTTTCTGTTGTGTAATATATTATCCCTAAAATGCTATGCAGACTTGCATCATTTTCATCTGTTTCAAGACCTTTTTTTATAAACACTTGAGCCTTATCAATCATATTTAATTCATAATAACACTGTGCTATATTTGAATAAATACTTGCATCAGGGAATCCGTTTTGCAAAATAGCTAGATAATATTGTAATCCTTCATAATATTTATTTTCAAAAACACATTGATTTCCTTCAGATTTCATTTTTTCTGTCAGTAACAATTTTTCTAAATTAATGAGATTAGTTGAATCGTTATATTTATTCTCGTATTTATTCTCATCGCCGCCAAACACTGCTATGTCAAACATTGGATTATATGGCGAAACGTAATTATTTTTATAAATCAATTTATTATCTTCAATAACTTTATAAACACGTAATGTTTTGAATTGCTTTACTAAAATAAAATGTTTTAATGCTTTTGGTCGAAAATGAAAGATGTAAGCTGCGCTATTTTTTTCAACACTTAATTTGTTTGCATAATATCTAAGAGAATCCTTGGTTGTATCCAATAAATTATCTATTTGATAAACATAGTATTTAACATTCCACTTTTTACATAAATCATAAAACACTTCTTCTTTTTCATACAAGTTAAAAGCATAATTATTGACTTTTTTTCTTGCTTCATAGGATTCATATTTAGGATTTAAAACAATGCTTCTGTCTGTGTTTGTTAATATAACCGGACTTAACCCAATATTTGCCAAAAATATATCATCTTTGGAAGAATTCGTTTTAATCCACCTAATTAGTAATTTGCAGTCCTGTCCGGAGATTACTTTGATTTCAGGTTTTTCTAAAAATAATCTTGCAATAATTTTATCGTAAATATTAGGTGCCTTTATTCCATTTACAAATTGAAAATATTGAAAACACATTAAACCCAATATCAAGAACGTTGTTATAGTTGTTGCTTTTTTACCATTTTTAAAGTGTTTAAAATTTAAAAATAAATGTTTTCCTATAAATATGACAATAAACCATATGAAAAACACACCTATTCTTCTAACAAAAATAAAAAGCACAAACCATAAAATAACAGATATAAATAAAAACAATTCCTTTGTTTCAATTTTCTTTTTCATTAAATCATTTGTGCTTTTAAATAAAGGATATATACAAATTAAAGATATCGGCAAATAATGATGTATTAAATATCCCCATGTTGGTGAATTAAAATCTTCAATCCAAAGTCCTCTTGCTTCAATATTTAGTAAGCTTGGATCAACTGGTTTTTGTAAAAAAAACAATAACTTGTAAACAAACAAAGAATAAACATGCCCATATGATGTATAATTAAGGCCTTTCACCAATATTGCTATTATTAATAATGATACCGATGTCACTATTATGGCTATTTTTCGAACGGTTTTGTTTGATATGTAAAATAATCCAAAAATATATAAAAATAGCATTGGAATGGAAAATAAAAACCTATTAAGCCTTAAATATGAAAATATTGACCCTAAAACAAAAAGAGTAATCAAAAACAACATGTAGAAATTAAATGAAAATACCTTGTCAGCATTTCCTCTATAGTAAAACAACATAATGTAAAGCGTTAAAACAAAAACAATAAAATAAAATATCGAAAAATGCCAACTCGCTAAAGCAATACTTAAAAACGAAGCTGCTAAAAATGCATAAATACTATTTTTTGAATTGCTAAATATTTTAAGAACAAAATATATGCTAAAGAAAATAAATGGCAGCGCGAAATCTTCATATCCATAAATGCCGGTAATTATTCTTCCAAAACTTGATGGTGAGGTAGCATAAAAAAAAGAGACAAGTAAAGCAATCTTCTTATTATCCCAAAGAAGGTTTACTACTAAATAAACAGAAATTATTGATAAGCTAGAGAAAAAACAAATAAAATAGATCAAAAATACATGAAATGGTATTTTATTATTTAAAGATAATGTCTTGTAGATATATCCATGAATCTTCTCCATGAATATTGTTAATTCTTTATTAGTGTCGACACCCTCAGGATATTGAGCTTTATAATCCATTCTTGGAATTTCTATGTCGTAAGCAATCATTTTTGCATATCTATATTGAAAGGATGATTCCGTCCAAAACAATGCTGTATCATCTTTTAGGTTAAAGCTGGGTAATTTTATAAATTGATTTATTTTAAAAAAGGAAACAAAAAAATAAATAATTAAAAGAGTAAATAAAATAATAATCCCATAATAATTATTTAAATATGGTGTAACTATTGATTTCTTTTGAGTATTTAATTGGGTTGTTTTTGATTTAATTGTTTTCATACTTTGAATTTCTAGCAGCAAATTATATTTGCTTTGTTATATAACCTAATAGCTTTTTATAGTAATCTGCAAAATATGTGAAATAAAAGGTACATTCGTAAAAATATAACCCATCATTTATCCTCATTTAATTATGATCAATTATTTTATTATTTCCAAAACACATATTTAAGCAATCCATTTGTTGAATCTGTGTAAGCAATATGTGGGCAATTATTTGGGTCAATTATTATTGAACTCCATGCTCCTAATATACCACCAGTACCATCTAATGTTTGGATATTCCATATCCCATCTTTTCTATTTATATATTGAAGATTGCGAACTGTACTGTTGACTTTATAAGAATAACTAATATTTGGCTGATCATTTGAGTCAAGATCCATAGAAATGGGACCACTCTCAGTCTGATCTAATGAACTTATGTCCCATACAGAACCTGTCCATTTTGCATACTTTAACCATTTATTTTGCGAATCCATATAGGCAATATGAGGATTATTGTTTGAATCTATTTTGATGGAATTGTAATATCCAACTATACCGACACCAGATCCATCAACCTGCTGAACTTGCCATTCAGAACCTGTCCATTTTGCTAAATACAAATTAGAATTTACGCCTGCTGTAACTTTACCAAAAGCAATATAAGGATTATTATTTTTATCTAATGCTATTGTAGTACCGAAAACACCTGTTTTAGTAATTGACTGAATATCCCAATTACTTCCTGTCCATTTTGCACATTTGAGATAGTTTGTAAATTTATCATGATAAGAAATATATGGATTATTGTATGAATCAAGGGCAATGTTACAATATTCACCGACAGAGTATGACACTGTAGTATAATCTTCAACTGTTTGAATATCCCAATTACTCCCTGTCCATTTTGCATATTTAAGACTACCAGATGAATTATCATAATACACAATGTGGGGAATGTTATTAGAGCCTATGACTAAAGAAACATTATCTATATTTCTAATCATATCTACTGTTTGAATATTCCAGATATTTCCTATAGGGGTTGCATATTTTAGTGAATTACCCCGATAAGCAAAATGAGGAATATTATCAGAATCAAGAGCAACGAATGGCCACCCAACACTAGTTTCTGCTGTCGCATCAACTATCTGCATATCCCAAACTCCAATGACAGGTGAAACAGCAGAAAGAGTAACCACTGTGGTTTGAGGAACTGTTAATGTAGGGTCTGTAAGGCTGGTCGGAGATAAAAAACTAAGATCAAATGATTTCTGTGTACCTCCTGTCAAAGAATTAAACATGGTATTTTCTGTGTCAAGTATGGGGTTCCATGTAGGGCCTGATTCCTGCCACTGCAAGGCAAATGTATCTTTACCGGGAACAGCGCTTAAGACCCAGTTATTAGGAGTAGTGTTTGTGGCACGGATTTTCATTTTTGCGTTATCAGTGCCAGGATTAGCTACCGTAAAGTGCCCGCCAGTAGTAGAAAACGTACCTGCGCCATGTGTCCCTGCATCCCAGGTATTTGGTGTTACTTCTACACCTATGGTGCCGGCAAACAATACTGTTTGTGTAAACATAACTACTGCTGCACTGTACAAGACTGCTTTAAACTTAGCCATCTTTTTATTCTCCTGTTTTGTTAGTTTATTTTCTATATTATAAACCGAAAAATCTTTTCAAAAATATTAAACTGCCTGGTTTGTGTTTCTATCCAAAGTGGAATTATAACTTCCAGATTTATCGCTTCACCGGGATTTGGCACTTTTTCTACTTTTACTATACTTTGCCACTTTTTGTTATAAAACTTTATTTTTTTTGGGATTTTAATAGAAAAACCATTTACTTCTGCTGTTTTTCCAGCTTCTACAGTAACTTCTGCAGTTTTTATTGCAAGCCAGGCAGTATCAGGTAATTCTTCATAGCTTTGAGAAAGCTGTTTTCCATATTCTTTACAAGTTAATAATGATATTTTATATTTTGCTGTTTTATTATCTCTATTTATTACTTTTAGAAAACATTTGTCTATGCCAATAAGCTGTATTGTTTCACCAGGAACAACGTTTTGCACTCTTATAAAGGAGGGGTTTACCAATATTCCCGAAGAATATGAAATATTAGAAAATGTTAAAATAAAGATTGAAATAAGTATTGCTTTTTTCACAGGTGAATAATTTCCTTGGGCTGGTTAGTAAAAATCAATAAAGTTCTGTTTTAGTTTAACAAAGGTTAAGGATTGAGGTTTTGCCAATGAATCTCCGATAACAGGTATTCGGGGATGACCGTTATTCCAGCGGGTTTGGAAACCCCGCCCTACAAAAGACTCTTTACTTTTCACTCTTTACTGTCTTCAGCCCTTGCTGGTTTATGAAGTAAGTTTTGTTGATAAGGTTTTGCTAACAACAAATCACTTATTCACTTAATCACTGTTTTTAGCCCTTGCTGGTTTATTTCAAACACACGAAATAAACCAAAACGCAGGATAAATAGCTCACACGCATCATCCAAAAAAGGCGGATGATGCAGCTATTTAAAATTTCACTGAGCCGGAGCGGTTCCGGTCTAGTCTTTGTTTTGCCAGCCGTTCCTGCTGATTTTGAATGTTTTCAATAGCATCTATAAGCTGGAGTGATACAGAATTCAAAAGATCAAAGGTCCGGTTTGGATATATTACATTGTTTTTTGAGTTTCCCACGAGAATGAATCCTATCAGTTTTTCTTTAAACAGAGGAGCTATCAAAACGGATTTTATGTTGCAGATATCCCGGTCTATTGTATCGTTTATACCTTCATGGTCATGCAGTGAAATAGTTTCGTTTTTATCATGTATTAAAGAAACCAGAGGGTGCATTTTTGACAGAGGGCAGTCTTTGATTTCAGAGCCGAATTTTCCCAGCGGTTCATAGTCTTCGGTAAATTCGTTCCAGATAAAAATAAAGCCGGTATCTGCGTTTGGTATAGACAGGCAAAGTTGTTTGATAATTTCCTGACAGAACTCCTGCATGGTAAAGCTTTTTACCATGATACGGCTGATTTCATATACCGTTGCCAACTCCCTGCTGGTTTGTTCCAGACGCTCCAGCGCTGAAAGAAGCAGGGTTTCATACATTTTCTGTGTGCCTGCCGGGTCTGTGATAAGTAGTTTTTTAAACGCCGGGGTGTCTATGCTGTAATATTTCAGTGGTGTTTTGGCTTTTACAGAAGCAGTTCTGGGCTGGTCACTGAACAGGCTCATTTCGCCGAATACTGTATTTTCACCTATAACTGAAAGAACTTTCTGGGTATCCTGGGTGAGGTTTTTTATAACAACCGCTTCACCTTCTGCAATAATATAGAGGTGCGAAGACGGGCTTTCTTCCTGGAAAATTAATTCATCAGCGTTGATTTCTTTATATTCAACAGTTTCTGAAAGTTTTTTTACAAATTCCGGTGAAAAATCGCTGAATGCCGGTATCTTTTTTAGAAATTGAAGTATTTCCATTTAGCCTCCATATTGTAATTTATATTCTATTCTCAATACGAGCTGTAAGAAGCTGCCCCTGCGCTGGAAGATGCATTTTTTCCGCCGGAACGCACATAGTCCGGGTTGGCGGCTTTTGCTGCCGCGTCTTCTACATTTACTTTTCCGGCTCTTACCAGTTCAATAAGCGCTTTATCCATGCTTATCATACCGTATTTTGCGCCGGTATCAATGGCATTGTAAATCTGATGTGTTTTTCCTTCACGGATAAGGTTTGCTATGGCCGGGGTGACAGTCATTATTTCTCTTGCGGCGGCTCTGCCGGCAGTGTCGCACCGGGGCAGAAGTATCTGGGACACTACTGCTTTTAACGTAGCTGCCAGCTGTACCCTGATTTGCTGCTGTTGGTGCGGAGGAAATACGTCTATTACGCGGTCAACAGTTTGGGCGGCATCCTGCGTGTGCAGTGTGGCAAAAGCCAAGTGCCCGGTTTCAGCAATTGTTAAAGCGGCACCTATGGTTTCCAGGTCACGCATTTCGCCTACCAATAATACATCCGGGTCCTGCCTTAGCGCATATTTAAGCGCGGTGGCGAAAGATTTGGTATGTTGGCCTACTTCTCTCTGCCTGATGATTGACATGTTGTGTTCGTAAACGAATTCAATGGGGTCTTCTACGGTAATAATGTTATGTTTGTGTTTTGAGTTTATCAGGTTGATAATACATGCCAGGGTGGTGGATTTTCCAGAACCGGTAGGGCCTGTAACGAGAACCAGCCCTTTGGGCAAATCTGACAGCGCGGTTATCTGTTTGGGAAGTTCAATTTCTTCCGGTGAAGGAATAACGGTCGGAATTACCCTGAGCACCGCTTCTACGCCGTTTTTCTGCAGGAAGACGTTTACTCTGAAACGCGCTACCTTGGGAATAACGGTTGATGAGTCCAGTTCTCCGGATTCCTCAAATACTCTTCTCTGGTCTTCAAATAACACCGAGTAAATTAGCCTTTTACTTTCGTCTGCAGTGATTACCGGAAATTCGTTCATCTGGGCTATTTCTCCCCTTATTCTTGCCATGGGAGGGCGCCCGATAGTAAAGTGTATATCGCTTGCTTTTTTGTCAACAGCCACTTTCAGAATGTCTACAATTTCAGCCATTTTTTTCACCTCAGAATTTTGGGATAAAAACTTATAGGGTTATTATATAATTTTATTGATGAATTGTCAGTATAGCAAGGTTATGGTGAATTCAAGGAGTAAGTGCAACACATGAATTAAAAGACTCAGCCGGAGTATTAAAATCCAGACATTTTCTGGGCCTATCATTCAGCCAAGACTCAACTTTCTGGATATTTATATCAGGAATGGT
>Ga0208977_1001221_pt1 | contig 13563 bp, 15 predicted proteins | sample RifOxyA2_FD_184030 | JGI IMG/M metagenome (GOLD analysis project Ga0208977, IMG submission 184030) | Groundwater microbial communities from Rifle, Colorado - Rifle Oxygen_injection A2 (SPAdes) | ecosystem: Environmental > Aquatic > Deep subsurface > Groundwater | place: Rifle, Colorado, United...
AGAGGGGAATTAAAGGGGTGAATGCCCGAGCCCAAAACACTTATCTGCTTTTAATATAATAAGTGATTTTTTAATATAGTCTTTTATAATCCATCGGATTAAAAATAAATCCGTAATTGTACCACCAAGATAAAATGGAACTTTATATCTGATAGAAACAATTAACTGGGTTTGTTCACCTATCCTCTCGACATTCATTGAAGAGTCAAATGTTATTCCAAATAATATGCCCGAATAGGCAACATGTTTTGTTTCTTGCCAATCCACGATCTTTTCTATGGATTTGAGCTTAATTGGGCCTAATTTCCCATACCATTCATAGGTTGCGCCAATACCTGTTAAATTTGGGGTGATAACTTTTCCGGCAACATATCCATAAACATATCTAGAAAAATTGTCGGGTTTAGTTATGAATTTCCATACATCTTCTATTCCAGCATCTAAAACAATGCTTTGAGTTATCTTACCCATAGTTATTTCTCTTTTTTTACGGACACAGCAATAAAAAATGTGCCTAAATTGAGATTTTCCACTTCAACATTTCCAAAAATTTCTTTCATTTTTTCCGGAATGTTTTTGGAAGGATCCCATGCCGCAAATTTTGAATAAATTAGTCTAACTAACGGGTTAAGGAATTTTAAAAATCCGGTAAAAAGTCGTGCATCGCAAACAATCAATTTTCCGTTGGGCCGAAGAGCGTCGTAGCACTTATTGAGGGCTTTTTCCCAATCCGGAATAGCGCTGATTCCGAGGACACTAACAACGCCATCAAAATCTTTTTCAATTATTTCAAGCCGTGCTGCATCGCCTTGAACGAGTTTTATATTGTTCCAGGCATTGCCTTCAGCCAAATCTTTCGCGGCAATAAGCATTTCTTGGCTGTAATCAAACCCGAGGATAAAACCATCTTTGCTTACTGCCTCAACTAAGTAGCGAAAATTTCTGCCAGAACCACAGGCAACTTCTAGGACTTTATCACCTCTTTTAAGTTCGATTTTTGAAACCGCCTTGTTTCTTATGGTTTTGGCTCTTCCTAGGAAAGTAATAAAATCCTGTGCTCTATAAAGAGAGGAAAATCTTCCCCAAAAAGAATAAATTTTTTTTACATTTTCTAATTTTTTGTCGTTTGAATTATTTGGCATATTCTTATTTGTTGACTACGAATAACATAGTATTATATTTATAAATCGTTTTCGTGGCGGAGCGGAGAAAACACCTTATTCTAAATCTTTCTTTTTCTCTTCAAACTCTTTTTTGTCGATGTCGCCTTTTGCGTAGCGCTCTTTCAGAATTTCAAGTGGAGACTTATCTTTTCCGTGCATGTCATCGCCATGATCATGTGCGTGCATATGACCATTCCCGAAACCGCCTCTTACCAAAGCGATAATTGCCCAGACTATGAGACATCCAAAAATAAGCATAAATATCCAACCGAGGCCACCATATGGCATAAATCCATAATTCATCATAAGATTATTTTGTTAAAAAGTTAAAATTTTATCGCTTTCTTGAACAAGCGCATATAGGTCTTTCATTGTGCTCATCGGACAGGTATTGGTAGCTTCTTGATTTCTCGATTTTAAACAAGTGCCACACGCCAAAATTTTAGCATTTTCAGATTTTAAAAATTCTGCTATTTGTTCTTGGAGGTTAAACTTTTCCGAACTGCCCGTTTCATACTCTACGCCTTCTCCAATGAGAAAAATTTTAACTTCGTCACCTTGCTTTAGAGCAAAATTTGCTAAACGCAAAGCATTCCAGTTTGTTTCTGGATTTATTTGGCTGATTATAATTCCTAGTTTCATAGTATTTTGGTTAGTCGATAATATCGTATTCTAAAAAGTAATTTTTATAAACCGTTTTCGTAGCGGAGCGGAGAAAACACCTTATACCCCTTTCTAATAAATAAAAAAACAAATTTATTCCCCTTTTTAAAAAGCCTGTCAAAATTCCTTATTATCGGAAAAATATTTTTTGAATTGCGTATAACGGCTTCGGAATAAACGAAGTGGCCGAAGGGATTTCGTAGCGAAGCGGAGAAATGCCGAGAGGCCATTTCGTGTATTCCGTGTTATGCGATGTCGCGACCGAAGGGAGCGACGAGCATAACCGGAATTATTTCCGAAGCCGTTATGGCGAAAAAGGAGCGACCGAAGGGAGCGATTTCGCCATAACTCGTTAATATACGAAGTGTTTGCGTATAATATACCAAAAGTTGTATTATATGCGAATAATTTGTTATACTTATTGTAAGTAAATTTAAGTTAATCTGTATTAATTCTAGCAAAATATTTATGAAATTGGAAGATCTGATAAATAAAATAAAAGACGAGCTTTGTTTAAGAAATTTTAGTCCAAAAACCATTAAAAGTTATTTAAGTTGTCTTGAAAGTTATTTCCGCTATATTAAGAATGTTGGCAAGGACGCCGATATTGATGCGATAAAAAAATATCTCTTGGGGATGCGCGACCGCAATAAATCGCCACAAACAATTAATGCGCATTTAAACGCTATTAAATATTTTTACAGGGAAATCGCAAAATCTCCTCAAAAAATAGATTTAAAATTTGCCAAGACGTCAAAAAAGCTCCCCATTGTTTTATCAGGATTAGATATAAAAAAAATAATAAATTCTATTGATAATAAAAAACACAGATTACTGATTTCTTTGTCTTACGGCGCCGGTCTTCGTGTAAGTGAAGCTATAAATTTAAAAATTAAAGATCTTAATTTAGCCGAACTGACTATTCATATTAAAGAAGCCAAGGGGAAAAAAGATAGAATAACTGTTTTGCCGGAAAAATTGAAAAATGATTTATCGGAAGCTACTATTGGTCGAGATCAAAACGACTATATTTTTGGAAGTGAAAGAGGAGGGAAGATAACCGAGAGAACGGCGCAAAAGATATTTGAAAACGCCTTAGGTAAGGCAGGGATTCAAAAAGACGCTACATTTCACTCGCTCCGCCACAGTTTTGCCACACATCTTTTGGAAAATGGAGTGGATATTCGCTATGTGCAGGAATTGTTGGGGCATCAAAATATCAGAACGACGCAAATTTATACCCATGTCACCAATCCGGCGCTTAAAAATATTAAAAGTCCTCTGGATAACTAACTAATGGCTCCAGCAATTGAATTTTAGTTAAAAATAAGTTATAATCCAGACAGGTTATTATTAATAGAATAAATATATGGTTCAAGCTTTATATACTAAAAAGGTTATGGAGCATTTCAAAAAGCCTCATAACCAGGGGGTAATTAAAGATGCGACAATAGTGGGGGAGTCGGGAAATCCTTTGTGCGGAGATGTCATGAAGTTATACATAAAGATAGACAAGAAAAAGATAAAGGGAAAAGAGACGGAATATATCAAGGACATTAAATTTGAAACGTTGGGTTGCGCCGCGGCTATTGCCACTTCTTCCATGATTACCGATCTTGTGAAAGGCAAGCCTATCGACGAAGCCGATAACGTAACCAAGGCCAATATAGCCGACTCTTTGGGAGGGCTACCGCCAATCAAATTGCATTGTTCGGTTTTGGCGGTTGAAGCATTGCATAAGGCATTAAAAGAATATAAAACTAAAAAATAAAAATATATGGAAAAAAAAGTAAAAAAAATATTGGATGAAATAAGGCCATCATTACAAGCTGACGGTGGGGACGTGGAATTGGTGGAGATAGACGAAAAAAATGGAGTAGTAAAGGTAAAGCTAACCGGCGCGTGTAAACATTGTCCTATGGCGACAATGACTTTGGAGCAAGGAATTGGTCGAGCGCTTAAGTCCAAAGTTCCCGGAGTTAAAGAAGTTTTAGCGGTTTAGTTATGAAATATATTTATTTAGATCATTCCGCGACGACTCCCATCAATAAAGAAGTTTTAAAAGCGATGAGGCCATACTTGGGAGAAAATTTTGGTAATCCTTCGTCTCTTCATTATTTTGGACAAAAAGCGCGCAAGGGAGTTGAAGATGCTCGCGAGAAAATCGCTAATTTTTTGAATTGCAAAAACGATGAAGTTTTTTTTACTTCCGGCGCGACCGAAAGCAACAATTTGGCGATTTTCGGATTGATTAAAAAAATAAGAAAGCAAAATAAAGATAGAAAATTACATATAATTACCTCGGTGATTGAGCATCCGGCGGTTCTGGAAGTTTTTGATCAATTGAAAAAAGAAGGGATAGAGGTATCATATTTGCCGGTAACAAAAAATGGATTAGTTTTGGAAGACGATTTAAAAAAGGCAATAAAGTCGGAAACCCTTTTGGTTTCCATAATGTATGTAAATAACGAAGTCGGAACAATTCAGCCGATAGCCGAGATAGGAAAATTATTGGAAGAAATAAATAAAAAAAGAACTCCCGAAGAAAAAATTTATTTTCATACCGACGCGGTCCAGGCGGCCAATTATTGCGATTGCAAAGTTAGCTATCTCGGAGTTGATATGCTTTCTTTTTCCGGGCATAAAATTTACGGGCCCAAGGGGGTCGGCGCGCTATATGTCAAAAAGGGAACGCCGATTTCAGCGATTGTTTACGGCGGTCATCAAGAACAAAGTCTGCGTTCAGGCACGGAAAATGTCGCCGGAATTGTCGGAATGGCAAAAGCGATAGAAATGATTGGTAAAAAAGATAATTTAAAAATAAGAAAACTAAGAGACGAGGTTGCAAAGAAACTTTTAGCGAAAATTCCGGACGCTATTTATAACGGCGATCGGGAAAAAAGAATTCCCTCCAACGCCAATTTCTGTTTTAAAAATGTTGAAGGCGAAAGCATTCTTTTGATGCTTGATATGGAAGGAATTGCCATTTCCACCGGTTCGGCTTGTTCATCCGGATCTCTGAAACCGTCTCATGTTCTTTTGGCCATGGGCGTGCCCCAAGAAGTTTCTCATGGAAGTGTAAGAATTACTTTGGGAAAAGAAAATACTAAAGAAGAAATTCAAAAGCTTATTAAAGCCTTACCGCCGATAATTAAAAAGTTAAGAGAAATGTCCCCAATAAAATAACTATGAAGTTTTTTGGCGAGATAAAAAATTTATCCCAAAGTTTTACATGGCTGATGTTTAAGGATAATTTTTTTCGGGTAAATTTTTTTCTGTCCATAATTTTTAATTTTCTTATCTGGGTTGTCATCGCTTGGAAATTTATTCCGCTAGTCACGCCGGGAGAACCGTTGCCCCTTCACTTTAATATTTATTTTGGCATTGATTTTATAGGTGAATGGTATAAGTTGTTGTTTATTCCTCTTCTGGGAATTATTTTTATTTTTACCAATTTCATTCTGGCCGATATTGCTTATCTGCGCGACAAGATCGTCAGCTATTTTCTTTTGGGGGCGAGCGTTTTTGCTCAGATTATTCTTTTTCTCGCCGTGTATATGATTATTCTGATTAATTTATAATAGAACCGCCCACTCCCTCTTATGGACAATTTTTCCATTATTAAGATTTTTATTCTCACCGCTCTGTCTTTCAGCGTAGCCATGCTTTGGACGCCTCTTTTGACGCATTTTTTATATAAATACAAAATAAAAAAACAAATTCGCGATGAAAAATCCGCTCCGGTCATGTCCGCTCTCCACAAAACAAAATCGGGGACGCCGACAATGGGCGGACTTTTGATTTGGGTGACAGTTCTTTTTTTGGCAGTATTATTTCTTTTTCTTGGAGAAATTACCGACTGGGGAATATTTGCAAAATTGAATTTTTTGACAAGAGGGCAAACATTATTGCCTCTTGGCGCCTTGGTCGCTTCGGCCATTGTTGGGTTTTTTGACGATTATCTGAATGTAAAAAAGATCGGTCCATGCGGGGGAGGATTGCGAATGCGCCATAGAATATTAATTTATACTTTAATCGCGACAGTCGGCGCTTGGTGGTTTTATTTCAAACTTGATTGGGATTTTATTCATATTCCATTTTTAGGAAATTTTGAAATTGGTTGGTGGTATCTTCCCATTTTTATTTTTATTATTGTGGCGACTTCTTTTTCGGTTAATGAAAGCGACGGGCTGGATGGTCTGGCCGGTGGTCTGCTTCTGGCCTCTTTTGCTTCTTTTGGAGTGATCGCTTTTTCTCAAGGGAAAATTGAGCTGGCCTCTTTTTGTGGAGTGATTGTCGGCGCTCTTTTGGCTTTTCTTTGGTTTAATATAAATCCCGCTAGATTTTTTATGGGAGACACGGGAGCAATGTCTTTGGGTGTCACTTTGGGAATAGTCGCCATGCTTACTAATTCGGTTTTACTGCTTCCGATTATCGGTTTTATATTTGTTCTGGAGTCAATGTCGGTTATTCTTCAGGTTTTATCAAAAAAAATAAGAGGAAAAAAGCTTTTTTTATCAACCCCCATTCATCATCATTTTGAGGCGAAAGGATGGAAAGAGCCGAAGATAGTGATGCGTTTTTGGGTCATCTCCGGAGTGACGGCTGTCATTGGCTTGATAATTTCCTTGATGGATCAGACGTGGGGAAGGTAGAATTTTGTAATTTTTGAATTTTTAATTTTATAAATAATTTTTTAATGTCTTAAACCTGAACGGACTGACACGCTTTAGCGTGTTATCAAACTTATTACCCATAACATAACAGCCTAAAGGCTGTCACTCCGTATAATTCAAGTTTAAAAATTAAGAAATTAAGATTTATTTAAAAATTACAAAATTAAAAATTATAAAATTCTTTAGTGCTTAGGATTTCGGATTTTATTTAAATATTATGCGCGAAAAGCCGGATTATTTTTTTATTGGATTGGTTTGGGTCATTGTTGTTTTTGGGTTGGTGATGTTGTCGTCGGCCAGTTCGGCGGTCGCCTTTAATAAATTCGGCGATAACTATTGGTATTTAAAACACCAACTTTTTTTTGGCCTTCTGCCCGGTATTTTGGCTTTTTTATTTTTTTTAAAAATTGATTATAGAAAATTAAAAAAATTCGCTCTGCCACTCTTGGTTATTTCTATCGCTCTTTTGCTGCTAGTTTTTATTCCCGGTCTTGGAGTGAGTTATGGCAGAGCAAGAAACTGGATAAATATTTTTGGCATGTCCCTCCAGCCGGCGGAAATTGTTAAATTAACCTTTTTGATTTATTTGGCGGCTTGGTTGGGAGAAAAAAACGGTACGAAGCAAATGGGGGACGCTTCTTCAAGTTTTATTCCTTTTGTTTCCATTTTCGGTTTGATAGTTTTTTTGATTGCCGCGCAACCTGACATTGGGACACTCTCTATTATTATTGTTATGGCTCTTTCGGTTTATTTTGCCGCGGGAGCGCCTTTTTCCCATATGGGAATTATCGGGGCGGGAGGGGCGGTTATGTTTTTTACTTTAATTAAAATAGCCCCCTACAGAGCGGCGCGCTTGATGACTTTTTTAAATCCCGGGCTTGATCCACAAGGAGTTGGTTATCATATTAATCAGGCGCTTTTAGCAGTCGGTTCCGGAGGGCTTTTTGGATTAGGGCTTGGCCTTTCCCGTCAAAAGTTTCAATATCTTCCGGAAGTTGCGGGAGATTCAATTTTTGCTATAATTTCCGAAGAGCTTGGTTTTATTTTTGCCGCCGGGCTTATTGTCGCTTTTATCTTTCTGGCCTTAAGGGGCTACAGAATCGCGAAGACTGCCCACGACGGTTTTGGTAGGCTTTTGGCAGTGGGAATCACCAGCTGGTTTGTCTTTCAGGCGTTTATAAACATCGGCGCTATGCTTGGCTTAATGCCTTTAACCGGAGTACCCTTGCCGTTTGTAAGTTATGGGGGCACGGCCATGACAATTGGTCTTGCGGCAATGGGAATGATGGGAAGCGTGTCGAAATATTGTAAGAGTTAAATTCCAAATCCAAAATCACAAGCTCCAAATAAATCCAAATATCTAATGTTCAAAATTCCAAATAATTGTTGTTTTGAATTTTGATATTTGAGAATTGTAATTTATTTGGGATTTGTAATTTTGAATTTGGTGCTTTCCGAAACAATTTTATAGGTCTGAACTGTAGTTTTGATTTTTGACATTTGATTTTTAAAATAAAATTTATGAGAATACTCTTAACCGGCGGGGGAACAATGGGTTCGGTTTCGCCACTATTAGCAATTGCCGAAGAACTAAAAGAGAAAGACAATTCGTCGGAATTTTTGTGGCTGGGAACAAAAAACGGTCCGGAAGAAAAATTTATTAAAGAAGCGAATATTATTTTTAGAGCGATTCCTTCGGGAAAACTCCGTCGCTATTTTAGCGGGCGTAATTTTATCGATCCTTTTTTGATCATCGCCGGATTTTTTTCTTCGCTTTGGATTATTTTTAAATTCAAACCAAAAATAATTTTATCAGCCGGGGGATTTGTCGGCGTACCGGTTATTTGGGCCGGTTGGTTTTTGAGAGTGCCGAGCTTGATCCACCAACAAGATTTGCGTCCCGGTCTTGCCAATAAACTCACCGCCCCTTTCGCTAAAATTATCACCGTAGCTTTTTCTGAATCATTAAAGTATTTCACGGGCGCGACTATTGTGGGAAATCCTTTTCGCAAATCACTTTTAATGGGCGATAAAGCGCGCGCCAAAGAAATTTTTGAATTGCAGGACGATCTGCCCGTGCTTTTAATTTTGGGAGGGGGAACGGGCGCCCTGGAACTTAATAAAATAGCGATTCTGGCCTCTGGCGAACTTACCACTTTTTGCCAGGTAATTCACTTAACCGGAGGAAAGTTTGATGAAGATTTTGAAGCGAAAATAGATATTATAAAAAAAGAAAATAAAAATTATCACCTTATTGATATTTTAGTGACAGGGATGGAAGATGCTTTCGCCGTAGCCGACCTTGTTGTCTCTCGAGCGGGGATGGGTACATTGACCGAACTCTCGATTTTAGGCAAGCCGACAATTTTGGTTCCCATGCCGGAGAGCCATCAAGAAGAAAATGCTTGGTATTTTAAGCGTCAAAACGCTGTTCACATTTTGGATCAAAAAAATTTAATGCCGGCAGAATTTTCTTTTGCCGTCCGCGAAGTAATCGGCGATAATATTGAGCTCGCGAATCTAAGTAGAAATATTAGGGGAGTGATGAATGCCGATGCGGCAAAAAAAATTGCAGAAAAGATTTACTCGTTGTAGGCAGTATATTTTTAATATAAAATAATCGCGTATGACAAATTTTGAAAGTAGAGGGGGGGGCGACAGATATGGAGTTGGCAACTTTTTTAATTAAACACATTAACGATCCTTGCGAGGATTTAGATGGAAATAATATAAGAGATTTTTATATAAGAGAAGCGAAAAGGGCACTGTTGGCTTTTAATGACGACGAAGCAAGAAGATTATTAGAAACTACGATCGATAAGTATAAAGATTAAGTATTTTTGAAAAATTCACTTTATTTAAACTAATCTCAACAAAATTTTTTTGATAAAATCATTGCGCAGTAAATTAAGAAATTAGAAAATCTTTCTAATTTATGCTAAAATAAGCCAATGGTTAAAAGATTTAATTTTAACTTTAGGCTTATAAAGGACTTATAAGTAATTGCTCAGTTAATTGCTTATTTTTGGTTTAATATATTAGTTATCAGTTGAAAGATTATAGAGATGAATAAAAAATATTCGGTTGGCAACTTATTTTTAAGAAGAATAATTAAGTTTTCTTTTTTACTACTAATCGTGGTTGGTTTTGTTGTTATTGCATATCCGAGCTCAGCTTCGGCGGCGACTTATTATGTCGCAAAAACAGGTAATGACACTACGGGAGACGGAAGTTCTGGTAATCCTTGGTTAACTCTGCAAAAAGCCGAAGACACAGCCTCAAATGGTGATACTGTTTATGCTAATGAAGGAACATATAAAGAGAATGAAGCCGCTATCCATGGCTGGAGGCCTTTAAAAGGCATAACTTGGATAGCAAGTGGAACGGTTACTGTTCACGGAACAGCTCCGGGTACTCGTGTTTTATACTCATCCGGGACGGCAGCAGCAAGTTTTACAGGATTTACTATTGATGCTAACGACGGAGTAGATGGAGCAAAGACATATGCTGCTAACTTTGCCGCCGGAACTACAAATAAAACGTTTGTTAATTGTATTTTTAAAGATGCCGCCACCAGTCTTTTTGCTGGCAGTACAATGTCAGGTTTTAGCGTTAGCGGATCTACTTTTGAGATGGCCACAGCTAATATGACCGGTGCTAGCGGTTCATTTGCGAGCTCAACATTTTCAGGTAATACTTTTAATGTTACTAACGGGTTAGCCGCAGTTCGCGCTGGTACTGCTGGCAGTTCAGTTATATTTGATAATAATGATTTTAATGTCACAAGCGCTACCTATATATGGTATGTGACTACTTCGGGAGATTATACAATAACAAATAATACTTTTGATACAGTTAGTTTAACTACTTCCGGGATGTCATTTAGTACTGGATCAGGAACGATTACAATTGAAGATAATGATTTTACTCACGCAGACGATTCTTCTATTATCTCCATCACCGGTGATAGCTGGAGTGTAGGTGTAGCTGATAATTCCTTTACTTCCACGATAGCTGGCGTAGCCCGATCCCTTTGTTAACGTAATAAATCAGGTTACGCCATCAATAACTGGAAATACTTTTGATTCCCAGTCTTCTTACGCGTCAAACATATCCGTGACATCTACCGGTGTCAATTGTGGGGTGGCGACTATAAGTAATAACACAATGTACTCTAGGTCGACTCAAGGAAAGGTTATAAACGTTGGCACCGAAGCAACTGCTGCTGGTGATAATATGTTAAATGGAGTTGTGATACAAAATAATACAATTTATGGGGCGTTGTATTATAATCCGGCTCTTGCTGATGTCAGCACACATTCTATATTTGTTGGATACAATGCCAACGCTTCTATCAAATATAATACTGTTATAGGCGGTGGGTATGCAATCGTTATAAAAGGTGGTGGTATGGAGTATTCTAGCGGAGGAATTTTTTATAATAAAATAATAAATTCAACCGGGGTGGCTTCTCTTAGGGTTAAAGGAATAAAAAATGCCAATATTTTTAATAACGTAATTTACGCCAATTCTTCAATATCTGGTACTTATTACCCGGTTCATATAGGGCAAAACGGTGAAGGAGAAGTATCCACTGGAACCGTTTTAAAAAATAATATTATAGTCGGAGGTGGAGGATCAAAATTAATATATATAGAGTCTAGTTCTACTACCGGTTTTGTAAGTAATTATAATTTATTATATAGGCATAACGAGGGATATATAGGATATAATGGAACAAACTATAGTTTTTCTAGTTGGCAAGGTTTGGGTTATGACGCCAATTCTATAAATAGTGATCCATTGTTTACCGATCCAAATAATTATAATGTCACAGTTAGCCCAGTGTCACCCACTATAAATGCAGGTACGGACGTAGGATTATCACAAGATTTTTTAGGAGTTGCCGTCCCTCAAGGAACTTCTCCCGATATCGGACTATACGAGCTTTATGTTCCCAATAGCGTTCCATCATCATTGATTCAATACAAATCAAATGGAACAACGATAATAGAAACAGGCAGTCTGACCAATGAAACAACAGTTGTTTTTAAAATGGGAATGTCTTCTTTAAATTCTGCCGATTCACTAACTCCGCAAATTGAAATCAGAGAATTAGGTTCGGATTTTACTAATACTTTTACTAATTCAGGAAGCGCGGTTTTATATTCAGGAGTAGGTGTTACGGGAGAGGTTACTGTAACCGGTTTAAAAAACGGGACTGCGTATCATTGGCAGGCTAGAATCAGCAATTCCGCGGGGAGTAGTTCTTGGACATCTTATGGTAGCAATTTGGAAAGTGTTGCTGATTTTGAGACTGACCCCCCAACAATTCAATTTACTTCTGCTTCAAGTTCAGGCGCAGAAAGTTCAACAAGTGTTAATTTAGAATTAAGTTTATCCGGGATTTCCAGCAAAGAAATTACAGTTGGTTATTCCGTAACCGGTGGTACTGCATCAGGTAGCGGGGTTGACTACACTTTAGGTTCAGGTACAGCCATCATCAGCGCTGGAAGTCTTACCACTAATATTTCTCTTACTGTAGTAAATGATTCCATAGACGAAGATAACGAGACAGTCCAAGTGGCCATTGCCGATCCTTCCAACGCTACTTTGGGAAGCAATACTGTTTTTACTTACACTGTTAATGATAATGATGATCCTCCAACGGTTACTTTATCGGTTAATCCGGCGACTATTGCCGAAGCTAGCGAAGAAAGCGTTATCACCTCTACTCTATCAGCTACTTCCGGAAAAACAATCACGATTGACCTTTTGTACTCGGGTACAGCCACCGGAAGCGGAGCAGACTACACCGCCTCAAGCGCCGAAATTATTATTGTCGCCGGAGGACTTACCGGCACAGCTACGGTTACATCTGTTCAGGATCTGACAAACGAAGCCAATGAAACAATAATTATAGATATTAACTCCGTTACTAACGGAAGTGAGTCTGGTACCCAGCAAGAAACAATTACGATCAACGACGATGATTGCGCGACAGTAGATAATACAGCAACCTACAATTCTTATCCAACTTGCGGTCCCGCCACTTGCAATGTCGGGTATGTTTTATCTGCGGGAGCCTGCATTCTCTCCGGGGGTATTGGTGGCGTTTCTTCTCCATCAAGCACTGGATCTGGGGTCGCCAATGCTCAAGCTTCGGGAATTGGGGTTTCTCTTAATGTCGGCGAAATTAATCGATCCGGCACGAATGTTTTAACTTATATAACAAATCAAAATAATTTTGTCGCTCCGGAAAGCGGTTATGATTGGCAACCAAGCAGTCACAGTTTTAATATTAATAATTTTGACTTGTTGAATGGAATTGTGACTATAGTTTTTTCTTCCGAACCTAAAACGGTTATTCTCGCAAAAGGTCAAACCAAGGATGTTGATTTGGGAGGAGACGGAGTTAGCGATATTAGAGTTACTTTTTCCGGTATCTTTGTTAATCGAGCGGAAATTACGATTCAGTCATTAATCAACGAAAATAATCAAAAAAATAACAAACCCGACTATTACGAAGGCCGCCTTATTAAATACATCGCACATCCCAAAATTTATTTAATAAAAAATAATAAAAAACATTGGATTGTTGACGAACTGACCTTTAATTATTTCGGTTATAAGTGGTCTAGTGTTGAAACTATTTTTGAAAGCACGGCATTTGCCGACGGAGATAATATTGTTGCGCCAAAATTATCTAAATTTGTTTTTTCTCGTAATCTTAAAATTGGAATGACGGGGAATGACGTTAAGGAATTACAAAAATACCTTAATTCAAAAAATTTTTTAGTAGCAAAAGAGGGGGCGGGTAGTCCAGGGCAAGAAACGCCGACGTTCGGTCCGGCGACTAAAGCCGCTTTGATAAATTTTCAAAAGGCTAAAAAGATTGATCCGGCGATTGGTTTTTTTGGCTCCATAACCAGAGATTTTATTAATAAATAAACTATTGATAAAAAATTTAGAATATATAAAACAACCTTTGCGTAAGGTTGTTTTATTATCCCTATCTAATTTTACCTTTAGGATTAAAGATAAAATTGGATAGAGGCGGG
>Ga0208977_1001224_pt1 | contig 13545 bp, 9 predicted proteins | sample RifOxyA2_FD_184030 | JGI IMG/M metagenome (GOLD analysis project Ga0208977, IMG submission 184030) | Groundwater microbial communities from Rifle, Colorado - Rifle Oxygen_injection A2 (SPAdes) | ecosystem: Environmental > Aquatic > Deep subsurface > Groundwater | place: Rifle, Colorado, United...
TCGCTCAACGGATAAAAGCTACTCCGGGGATAACAGGCTTATCGGGCCCGAGAGTCCATATCGACGGCCCGGTTTGGCACCTCGATGTCGGCTCATCCCATCCTGGGGCTGGATAAGGTCCCAAGGGTTTGGCTGTTCGCCAATTAAAGGGGTACGTGAGCTGGGTTCAGTACGTCGTGAGACAGTACGGTCTCTATCTACCGTAGGCGTAGGAAACTTGAGAGGTTCTGTCCTTAGTACGAGAGGACCAGGATGGACCAGCCTCTGGTGTTCCTGTTGTCGCGCCAGCGGCATCAGCAGGGTAGCTATTGCTGGTACGGAATAACCGCTGAAAGCATCTAAGCGGGAAGTCCACCTCAAGATAAGGTTTCCCATCTCGATGAGAATCGAGACTAAAGATCCCCCGTAGACTACGGGGTTGATAGGCCAGGTGTGTAAGTGCTGTGAAGCATTTAGCTGACTGGTACTAATTGATCGAGCGCCTTGGCCATATCATTTGATCCAAAATATTTTGAAAATATAAGATATAATTGACAAAATAAAAAATCCCGGTAGTATTTCCGGTGAGGTCACACCTGTTCCCATTCCGAACACAGAAGTTAAGCTCACCAGGGCCGATGGTACTTGTTCCCAATTCGGAATCGGAAGAGTAGGTCACTGCCGGGTTTTTTTGAAATTTAATGTTATTTAATATAGATTTAATGAAACAATATGTCGTGCTGTTATTTTTGTTCTTTGTAATTCAAAATAGTTCTAAAATATTTTGTTCCGAAACAATGGATACAGCAACACAGTTGGAAATGGGATACTTTAGAGTGTCACTATACCATACAGAAAGTTCATATAAACCTGAATTTAGTATGTATAGCAAAAGGCAAGATATTAAAGTAGGTAATATTAACGTTGATTATCTAAGTATAACAGAAAGCCAATTACAGAGTGACTCGGATTTGTCTCAAAGTGTTTTGAAGATTGTAGTTAATCCATTTGGTGGGTTTTCTTGGTGGGGAAAAGTTGGATCAACACAGTATAAAATAAAAATTCCTTCCTACAGTTACACAAATGAACTCGAAACAACAAATCCTGGTATATTGCTTGGTTTAGGTCTAAAATACCAAGTCTTTCCCGAAACAATAATAACTCCGGGTATAGTAATTGAATATTCTGTTAGCTTAACAGAAAATAGGGTAGATCGTCTTTTTAATGATGGTGTATATATTGGTCCTGTAAGTAATAAGGTACGGAATATTGAAAATCAGTTATCATTTAATATTAGTAAAATATTTTATAAGATTGAACCATATTTAGGTGTTAAAGTTAACAGAAACGAAATTCGTCTCATAGATGAAGAATCATTGGGTGAAACACGAGGCTCTAAAGACAATATAATCATTTTTCTTGGTTCAAAATTAAATTTGTATAAAAATGAGTCGTTGATTTTTGAAGTAAACTATATAGGAGAAACATCAATTTCATTAGGATTTAACGTGGGTTACTAAAATGGTAAGTTCAAAAGAAAAAGTATTTGAAAGTTTAACAAAGGATGTGGCAGAATCGCAGCATCTTATTTTTACAGAATATCAAGGTTTAAAAGTCAATGAAATAGAAGAGTTGAGAAAATGTTTGAAATCATTAAATTCCAGATACTACATTCCTAAAAATAAAATATTATCTATAGTTTTTAAAAATAAAGAATTAAATAGTTTGTCAGAAGGTTTGAAGGGACCTATCGGTTTAGTGTTTGTAAAGAATCAGGATCCTGTTCAATCATTAAAAAAGGTAATTCAGTTTGCGAAAGATCACAACAATTTAAAATTAAAATCGGGATTTATTTGTGGCAGATATTTAACAATAAAAGAATTGTCTGCTGTTGCTAATTTGCCTTCAAAAGAAGTTTTGATTGCCCAAACAGTGTTTGGTATCAAGATGAATCTTGTCAATCTAGTTAATGTATTGAAAAACAATCATGTAAAACTAGTTTGCACAATAGAGCAAATTAAAAAAGTAAAAGAAAAAAATTAAGGAGGATGTAATGTCAACAAATTTAAGTGGTAAGGAAGCAATAATTGAAGCGATTTCAAGCATGACTGTAATTGAATTATCTGAGTTAGTAAAGTCATTAGAAGAAAAGTTTGGGGTTCAGGCAAGTTCTGGTTTTGCGGCTATGCCAGTAACGGGGGCAGCAGCACCGGCAGCAGCAGTTGCAATCGAAGAACAAACAGAGTTCGCAGTGGTTCTTACCAATGCTGGTGGAAACAAGATTCCAGTAATAAAAACAGTAAGAGAAATCACAGGTTTAGGTTTAGCTGAATCAAAAGGTTTAGTTGATGGTGCACCGAAAACTGTAAAAGAAGGTATAAGTAAAGAACAGGCGGAAGAAATTAAGAAAAAACTCACCGAAATTGGTGCTACAGTAGAAATAAAGTAACTACTACAAAGTAATTCCTTGTTTTACACTAGATTTAAAAATATCTATTTAATGAGGTATGTTTAATGAAACAAAGAAATTTTGCAAAGTTGAAGACGATTTTAGATTTACCAGATCTAATAAGTTTGCAAAAGTCTTCTTACAGCGATTTTCTCCAGTCTGATGTTGCTCCTGAAAAAAGAAAAATTCAAGGTTTGCATCAGGCTTTTTTAGATGTTTTTGGGGATGCATCTTTAGGAGAAGGTGTTGAAAATTCAAATCAAAGCTTAAAATTGCAATATATAAATTATGTAATAGATAAACCAAAGGTAACAACAGATGAATCAATAGCAAAAGATTTAAATTACGAAGCTTCTCTAAAGGTTGTTTTTAGATTGCTTCAAAAATTAGAAAATGGAAAGATCAAAGAGCTTTCGGAACAGGAAGTGTACTTGTGTGATCTACCTCTTATGACAGACTCAGGTTCATTCATAATAAATGGTGCTGAAAGAGTTGTTGTAACACAGATTCATAGATCTCCCGGTGTAATATTTGAAGAAGATGAGGAAAAAGCAGTTTCTCACTTAGGAAAGAAACTATACAAAGCAACAATAATTCCTTATCGTGGGGCATGGATTGATTTTGAGTTTGACTTAAACAACATATTATACGTTCACATTGATAAAAAACGTAAATTACCTGCAACAGTATTGTTGCGTGCAATAGGTTATGAGAATGATTCAGATATTTTAAGGTTATTTTATGAAATTGAAACCATAAAAAAGAATGATTATAAAAGTATAGTTGGTTGTTTACTGGCTGAAGATGTAATTGACGTTAAGACTGGAGAAGTAATTAATGAAGTACTTTATGAAATAAAAGAAGAAGATATAAAGAAATATTCAGAGAAAGTAAATGAAATAAAAGTAGTCAGGTTAAATCAGGAATTAGATAATCTCACCATAATTCACACAATAAAAGAAGATCCCACGAAAACCAAAAAGAAAGCCATTGATCTTGTTTATAAAATCCTGCATACTCCTGAATTAGTAACATCAGAAATCGCTGAGAGCTATTTAGATGCTCTTCTGTTTAAGCTAAGAAGATATGATTTAAGCCGAGTCGGAAGATACAAATTAAATAGAAAACTCGGAAAAATATATTCTGAATTAGAAGTGAAATTTAAGAATGATCACGTATTTGTTACGCCGACTGAACGAAAAAGAGTACTTACCAAAGAAGATATAGTTGCAACAATGAAATACATTGTTAACTTAAATACAGGATTGAACGGTTATTCAGTTGATGACATTGATCATTTAGGTAATAGGAGAATAAGAGCAGTTGGTGAGTTGTTTGAGACACAAATAAGAATTGGATTAGTAAACTCAGCAAGGTTTACAAAAGAAAGAATGAATTCTGTTGACAAAAAAACAGCATTAACTCCACGTTTAATTTTAAACACAACACCATTGGTGCTTTCAATTCGTAGATTTTTCGGTACTTCACAACTTTCACAATTTCTAGACCAGACAAATCCACTTGCAGAATTGACTCATAAAAGAAGACTATCTGCCCTTGGTCCGGGTGGGCTACATAGAAAAAGAGCAGGATTTGAAGTAAGAGATGTTCATCATACACATTATGGGAGAATTTGTCCTATTGAAACACCTGAAGGACCAAACATTGGTTTGATTACTTCCATGGCAAGTTATGCCAGAGTAAACGAATTCGGTTTGATTGAAACACCATATAGAAAGGTAGAAAAAGGTAAAGTAACAGACAAAATTGATTATTTAACTGCTGACCAAGAAGATGATTTTATAATTGCTCAAGCAAATGCAATTATTGATAAAAATAATAGTTTGATGCAGAAACAGGTTTCATGCAGACATAAGAGTGATATTAAATCATATGAGCCAGAAAAAGTAGATTATATTGATGTTTCACCAATTCAGTTAGTATCAGTATCTACAGCAATGATTCCCTTTCTCGAACATGACGATGCTAACAGAGCTTTAATGGGATCAAACATGCAAAGACAGGCAGTTCCGTTACTGTGTTCAGAAGCACCATTAGCAGCTACGGGTGTTGAGAAAAGAATAGCTATTGATTCTTATGCTGTTGTGACTTCAGAAAAGCCTGGAGAAGTAATGTATGTTAGTTCAGAAGAAGTTGCTGTTTTTAACGATGATAAAGAAGTAGATATTTATCATATTAAAAAATATAATCGTTCTAATCAAAATACTTGTATAAGTTATAAACCAATAGTTTCAAAAGGTGACAGGGTACGTAAAAAAGAGGTAATTGCTGATGGTTTGTGTACATCAAATGGCCAAATAGCTTTGGGTCAGAATGTTTTGATTGCTTTTATGTCTTGGGAAGGTTTTAATTTTGAAGATGCAATTCTTGTAAGCGATCGAGTAGTAAGAGAAGAAAAGTTTACTTCGATACATATACAGGAATTTCAAGTTGAGGCAAGAGATACAAAGATTGGACCGGAAGAAATAACAAGAGATATTCCCAACGTTGGTGCTGAAGACCTGCTTAATCTGGATGAAAACGGGATAATCAGAATTGGAGTAGAAGTAGGTCCCGGTGACATTTTGGTGGGAAAAACAACGCCCAAGGGTGAGCAACAAGTTACCATGGAAGAACGTCTTTTGAAAGCTATTTTCGGAAAAAAAGCAGAAGATGTTGCCGATGCTTCGTTAAGAGTTCCTCCTGGAGTTACAGGAAAAGTTATAAATGTTCAGGTTTTAAACAGATGGGAAAAACTGACAAAGAAAACAGAAAAAAAGAAAGTTCAGGAATATTATGAAGAATATAAAATTGAATTAAAGAAATTAAATGAGTTAAAAAATGAATTAATTGAAAATGCAAAAAATAAGCAAGAAAAGGATAAAATACTAAAATATATTCAAAAGAAAGAAGAAGAATTAGAACTTGAAAGAGAAAGAAAAAAAGAACAGTTAAAAGGTGGAGATACATTAGCTATTACAGTAAACAAGGTAGTTAAGGTATACGTTGCATCAAAAAGAAGACTACAGGTTGGCGACAAAATGGCAGGAAGACATGGTAACAAAGGTGTTGTGTCAAAAATCATACCTTCAGAAGATATGCCGCGTTTACCAGATGGTACTCCCGTTGACGTGGTTCTTTCGCCATTATCAATACCTTCTAGAATGAATGTTGGTCAATTACTTGAAGCCATGATTAGTTGGGCTGCCAGTGTTACAGGTGAGCAGATGATTACACCTGTTTTTGATGGGGCCAAAGAAGATGAAGTAAGTGAGATGGTTGCGAAAGCAAAAGAACATTTAAGATCAAAAGGTATGCCTGAAAAGTATTTACCTACAGATGATTGTAGAATTACCTTATTAGATGGCCGGACTGGTGAACCTTTTATGGAAAAGGTTACAATTGGAAATATGTATTTGATGAAGTTGTTCCACATGGTTGAAGACAAAATACACGCAAGGTCAACAGGCCCATATTCTTTAATTACAAGACAGCCACTAGGTGGAAAAGCACAGTTCGGTGGCCAAAGATTCGGAGAAATGGAAATCTGGGCTATTGAAGGATACGGAGCAGCCCATACACTTAGAGAAATACTTACAGTAAAAAGTGATGATGTGAGTGGCAGAACAAAAGTTTACGAAGCAATAATAAAAGGAAAAACGCTGCCTGAATCCGGAATTCCTGAAGCATTCAAGGTTTTAGTGAAAGAATTACAAGGGGTTGCGTTAAATATAGAATTAAACAAAACAAAAGATGATAGTTCTGGTGTAAAAACACAGAATACAAAGCCACAAAAAGAAAAAGCTGCTGTATAATAGGAGATAAAAGAAATGGCATATTCATTTCTTAGTAAAAAGAAAAACACCCCACAATTTAATTTTTACGATTTTGACAGTATTAAGATAACTGTAGCTTCTCCCGAACAGGTTAGGTCTTGGGCATACGGCGAAGTTAAAAAACCTGAAACTATAAATTATAGGACATTCAAGCCAGAAAGAGATGGTTTGTTTTGCGAGAGAATATTTGGTCCAGTAAGAGATTGGGAATGTAACTGTGGTAAATATAAATTTGTAAAACATAAAGGTGTGGTTTGTGATAGATGCGGAGTTGAAGTTACTGAATCAAGAGTAAGGCGTGAAAGGATGGGAAGCATTGAGTTGGCTGTTCCAGTGTCACATGTTTGGTTTTTAAGAAAACCGCCATCAAAAATAGGTATGTTTCTTGAAATTCCCTTAATTGATCTCGAGAGAGTCATATATTATTTAAGATATTTCGTGCTTGAAGAATTAAAAGATAGTAATGGGAAAGTAGTAATAAAAGAAAAAAGTTTATTAACTCCTGAAGAATATAATAAGTACAAAATGGAATTCAAAGATAAATTAAAGGCAGATATTGGCGCTGGAGCCATAAGAAGAATACTTGAAAAAATTGATCTTCAAAAAGAAATAACAAGAATTGAAGATGTGTTGAGGAAAACACAGTCTGAAGCGGAAAGAGCAAGAATGACAAGAAGATTCAGATTATTTGAAAGTTTTATAAAAGCAAACATGAGGCCAGAATGGATGATTATGACGGTTCTTCCAGTTATTCCTCCAGATTTACGGCCATTAGTATTATTAGAAGGAAGCAAGTTTGCTACAAGTGATTTAAATGATTTGTATAGAAGAATAATCAACAGAAATAATAGATTGAAACATATTCAATCTCTGAAAGCTCCAGAAATAATGATTAATAATGAAAAAAGGCTTTTACAGGAAGCTGTAGATGCTTTATTTGAAAATGGAGCTAGATCAAATCCTGTAGTAGGTGCTGGAAACAGACCTTTAAAATCATTTTCAGACATTTTAAAAGGTAAGCAGGGAAGATTCAGACAGAATTTATTAGGGAAAAGAGTTGACTATTCAGGACGAAGTGTAATCGTAGTCGGCCCAAATTTAAAATTGCATCAATGCGGATTACCAAAAGAAATGGCCGTAGAGTTATTCAAGCCCTTTTTGCTTCATGAACTTATTAAACAAGAAAACATAACACTAAAAGCTGCAAAAAGAATTCTTGAAAAACAACAATCAGAAATTTGGAATTTGCTTGAAAAGATAATAAAAAACCATCCAGTAATGTTAAACCGTGCTCCAACATTACATAGAATGAGTATTCAAGCATTTGAACCGGTTCTTGTAGAAGGCAAGGCAATTAGATTACACCCGCTGACATGCGCAGCCTTCAACGCTGATTTTGACGGTGATCAGATGGCTGTCCACGTACCGCTTTCACCCGAAGCACAACTTGAAGCAAAACTTTTAATGATGGCGCCAGTTAACATATTTACACCTGCTAGCGGAAAACCAATTGCCGTAGCAAGCCAGGATATGGTTTTAGGTATAGCATATATGACTGCTGTTAAAACTGGTGAGAAAGGAGAAGGTAAGATCTTTGCTGATACAGACGAAGTTATATCTTCATTTCAAAGAGGATATATTAATCTTCATGCAAAAATTAAAGTAAAAGGAATTAATAAGTTATTCGAAACAGATAACAGGAAAGAGTACTCAGATGTCACAAAATGGAAGGATTTTACAACGTGTGGTCGGGTATTGTTTAATGAGGTTATACCAGAACCGATGCGTTTTGTTAATAAAATTGTAAACAAGAAGGAATTAGTAGTTCTTGTAGAAAGATGTTATAGAGAATTGGGTCATTATAGAACAGTCATTTTTCTTGACGATTTAAAAATGATTGGATATAAATATGCTACAAAATCCGGAATGTCAATTTCGATATCGGATATGATTACTCCAGAAGTAAAAAAAGACATAATTAAGAACACAAATGTTGAAATAATGGATATTGAAAAGTTAGCAATGAAAGGTTTGATTACAGAAACAGAAAGATATAACAAAATTATTGATATATGGATGCATGTCACAGACAAAATTTCAGATATTATGTTTGATAACATGAGAAAAGAGAGTGATTTACCATACAACCCAAACAAGTCAAGATTTAATCCTGTATATATGATGGCTTATTCAGGAGCAAGAGGAAATCAGCAGCAGGTTCGCCAGTTAGCCGGTATGAGAGGATTAATGGCAAAACCACAGAAGAAAATAACTGGACAAGTTGGTGAAATTATTGAATCTCCTGTTGTTTCAAATTTTCGTGAAGGTTTAACAGTGCTTGAATATTTTATATCTACACACGGTGGTAGAAAAGGTCTTGCTGATACAGCCTTAAAAACAGCAGATGCAGGATATTTAACAAGAAAACTTGTAGATGTAGCACACAATATAGTTGTTACTGAAGAAGATTGTGGAACAATTAATGGAGTAAAAATAGGAGCACTTCAAAGTGGTGAAGAGTTAATTGAGCCTTTAGAAGAAAGAATTGTGGGAAGAATTGCTCTTGATAACGTTGCATGGATTGTAAATGACGCAACCGGTGAACCGATTGAAGAAACAATAGTAAAAGAAGGTGAAATAATAAGTTTTGAAAAAGCGAAGAAAATTGTTCAAGCAGGAATAGAACAAATTAGAATACGGTCTATACTCACTTGTGAAGCAAAAAGTGGTATTTGTGCTAAGTGTTATGGTTTAAATCTAGCAACAGGAAGAATCTCTGAAGTAGGTGAGGCTGTAGGCATAATTGGTGCTCAGTCTATAGGAGAACCCGGTACACAGCTTACCTTAAGAACATTCCATATTGGTGGTACTGCAAGCCGAGTAGTAAGAAGCTCTCAAATTGTTGCAGAAAATGATGCAACAATTAAATTTTATAATTTGAAAGCAGTAAAAAACAAAGATGGAAATCTTGTGGTATTAACTAGAAACTGTGAATTAGTATTATCAGAAATAAATAATAAAAAACGAAATGTATACAAGATGCCTTTTGGTTCAAGATTGAAAGTCAAAGATAATGATAAAGTAAAAAAAGGTGAGTTAGTAGCTGAATGGGATGCATATGCTCTACCAATTATTTCAGAATATGAAGGAAAGATAGAATTTGAAGATATTATAGAAGGTAAGACCTTGCATAGAGAAAAAAGTAAAGTCACGGGTCTTATTGAATATATGATAGTTGAATATAGGGGTGAAAAATTTCATCCACAGATTGTCGTTAACAAAAATGGAAAAAGATTAGCCACATATCCAATACCAATAGATACTATTTTAGTTGTAAATAATGGAGATAAAGTAGGAGAAGGCGATATCATTGCGAAAATTCCTCAAGAAGTTGTAAAAACTAAGGATATTACAGGTGGATTACCAAGAGTTATGGAGCTTTTCGAAGCAAGACATCCAAAAAGTGCTGCTGTAATATCTGAAATTGACGGTATAGTGAAAGTTAGTTTGACTCAAAAAGGTACTCCGAAAGTTACTATAGTAAATGAACAATCAGGAATGTCAAGAGAATATATAATTCCAACTGGAAGACATCTTGTTATTTATGAAGGTGACAAAGTTGGAGCAGGAGAACCTTTGACCGATGGAGCCATAGACCCTCATGATGTGTTAAAGGTAAAGGGCGCAAAAGAAGTACAAGAGTTTTTGGTTAACGAAATTCAACAGGTTTATAGATTGCAGGGTGTAGGTATTAGTGACAAACATATTGAAATCATTGTCAGACAAATGCTTTCAAACGTTAGAACAACAAATCCCGGCTCCAGTAAATTTTTAAGTGACGAAATAGTATCACATAGACAATATGAAGAAGAAAGAAGTCGTTTGGAAGAATTGCGTAAAAAAGTATCAAGAGAAAAAGGCCGCGAAGAATCAAAGAAAATTAAAATTCCAGAGATGCAGCCAATTCTATTGGGGATTACAAAAGCTTCCCTTTCAAGTGAATCTTTTATTTCTGCGGCAAGTTTCCAGGAAACAACTAGAATCTTGACTGAGGCAGCTACACTTGGCCAAGTTGACAATTTAAAAGGTTTGAAAGAAAATGTCATTATTGGTCATTTAATTCCAGCGGGAACTGGATTAAACAAACAGTTAGTTTTAGCCGACGTCACTAATTAAAGAGAGAAAATATGCCAACAGTAAACCAGTTAGTAAAATTTGGACGTAGAAAAATTAAAAGTAAAACTAAAGCACCAGCATTACTGTCTTGTCCTCAAAAAAGAGGTGTATGTACCCGTGTATACACTACAACTCCTAAAAAACCGAATTCTGCCTTAAGAAAAGTTGCTCGTGTAAAATTAGCTGGTGGTGTTGAAGTAACAGCTTATATTCCCGGTGTTGGTCACAATTTACAGGAACATTCATTAGTTTTAGTTAGAGGCGGAAGAGTAAAAGACTTACCAGGTGTCAGGTATCACATAGTTCGAGGTGTACTTGATGCTGCGGGTGTTGACGGAAGAAAACAGAGTAGATCAAAATATGGCGCAAAAATGCCTAAATCAGGGAATTAACTATGTCAAGAAAACCATTAAGACCAAAACAGAGAAGAAAAACATTAGCAACAGATGCAAAATTCAGTAGTTTATTACTTGGAAAATTTTTAAACAAACTGAATTTTAAAGGTCAAAAATCTACAGCCGAAAGAATTATATATACTTCTTTCGACATAATTAAGGAAAAACTAAAAGAAGATCCCTTGAAAGTGTTTATTCAGGCAATAGATAACGTAAGACCGTTAGTTGAAGTTAAGGCAAGGCGCGTTGGAGGAGCAACTTACCAGGTGCCAATTGAAACACCAAAAGATCGTTCGGAAACCATAGCAATGAGGTGGATAATTCAGTATGCCCGTGAACGTAAGGGTGTACCAATGCATCAGAAATTGGCAGATGAGTTAATATCGGCATATAAAAAAGAAGGTGCTGCAGTAAAAAAGAAAGAAGATACTCACAAAATGGCTGATGCAAACAAAGCTTTTGCACATTATAGATGGTAAACCGCTTACATATAAAAGGAAAGAATTGCTGAAATGGAAAAAAGATATCCTTTAGAAAAAATCAGAAACATTGGAATTGTGGCACACATAGATGCTGGTAAAACTACAACTACTGAACGTGTCCTATATTATACTGGGAGAATACATCGCATAGGTGAAGTACATGAAGGTACAGCAACGATGGATTGGATGGTTCAGGAAAGAGAAAGAGGAATCACAATTACGTCAGCTGCCACTGTCTGCTACTGGAAAGATTGCGAAATTAATATTATCGATACACCAGGGCACGTTGATTTTACAGTAGAAGTAGAACGTTCACTTAGAGTACTTGACGGATGTGTCGTAATATTTGATGCAGCAAATGGAGTTGAGCCGCAATCCGAAACAGTTTGGCGGCAAGCCGATAAATATCAAGTTCCAAGATTGATTTTTATTAATAAATTTGACAAGGTAGGCGCTGATTTTCATGAAACTATAAGTCAAATTAAGAAACGTTTAGCAGCAAAACCGGTAATTGTTCAATTGCCATATGGAAACGAATCTACATTTAAGGGTGTTATTGATATAGTTAATGAAAAATTCTACTTTTGGGAAATTGAAAACGAAAAAGAGTTTAAAACCTTAGACGTTCCGGAAGAATATAAAGAAGAAGTAAAGAAATATCGTGAAATATTAATTGAGCAATTAACAGAAATAGATGACGTGATGTTAGAAAAATATTTACATGGCCAGAAAATTGAAAACACTGAATTAATGGCATCTATTAGAAAGGCGACGCTAACATGCAAGTATTTTCCAGTGTTTTGCGGAACTTCTTTTAAGAATAAAGGTGTACAACCATTATTGGATGGAGTAGTGAACTTTTTACCAGCTCCGACAGATCTTGAAAGCGTTAAAGGTTTTAATCCCGAAACAAAGAGTCCTGAAGAACGCAAACATGTACCAGAAGAATCGTTCGCTGGTTATGCTTTTAAAATTCAAACAGATCCATACGTAGGGAGATTAGTATTTGTTAGAATTTATTCAGGTATATTAAAAAGTGGCAGCTCAGTATACAATGTAAGAAAAAACAAGGTTGAAAGAATTTCAAGATTGTTAAGGATGCATGCAAATAACAGAGAAGAAATAAAAGAAGGGCGTGCAGGAGATATAGTAGGTGTTATTGGCACGAAGGAAACGATTACTGGTGATACTATTTGTGACAGAGATCATCCAATAGTATTTGAGCAGATGCATTTTCCCGAACCAGTTGTTTGGATTGCAGTAGAGCCCAAAACAAAAGCAGACCAAGAACAATTATCTTATGCATTGAACAAATTAGCCGAAGAAGATCCTACTTTTAAAATTAAAATAGATGAAGAAACAAGTCAAACTATTATTTCAGGTATGGGAGAATTACATCTTGAGATAATTGTAGATAGGTTAAGAAGAGAATTTAATGTAGATGCAAAAGTTGGAAAACCCCAGGTTGCATATAGAGAAACAATATTGAAAAAAGTGGAAGTTGAAGGAAAATATATAAAACAATCTGGTGGACGTGGACAGTATGGACACGTGTGGTTTGAAATTGAACCTCATGAAGGTTTTGAATTTGTAGATAAAACAAAAGGTGGTTCAATACCGCATGAATATATATCACCAATCGAAAAGGGGGTTAAGGAAGCAATGGAATCAGGCCCTCTAATCGGATACCCTCTTATTAACATGAAGGTGACTCTTACCGACGGATCATACCATGAAGTTGATTCATCAGAAATTGCATTTAAAATGGCTGCAAGTATGGCTCTTCAAAATGGTACAAAAAAAGCAGATCCGGTTTTGCTTGAGCCGATAATGTCAGTTGAGTCAGTTACTCCCGAAGATTATATAGGTGATATAATGTCAGAATTAAATGCACGTCGCGGAAAAATATCAAGTATTGAACATAAGAACAATTTATGCTATATTAAATGTTCTGTTCCACTATCTGACATGTTTGGATATGCAACAACAATAAGATCTTTAAGCCAAGGCAGAGCGTCGTATACAATGGAACCTTTGAATTATGAAAAGGTTCCAAAAAACATAACAGAACAATTAATGCCAAAAACAACATCATAAAACATAAATAGATAAACAGTTTTCAAGGAGGAAGAATGAGTAAAGCAAAATTTGAGAGAAAGAAACCGCATGCGAACATAGGAACAATAGGGCACGTAGATCATGGAAAGACAACGCTTACAGCGGCGATA
>Ga0208977_1001230_pt1 | contig 13471 bp, 9 predicted proteins | sample RifOxyA2_FD_184030 | JGI IMG/M metagenome (GOLD analysis project Ga0208977, IMG submission 184030) | Groundwater microbial communities from Rifle, Colorado - Rifle Oxygen_injection A2 (SPAdes) | ecosystem: Environmental > Aquatic > Deep subsurface > Groundwater | place: Rifle, Colorado, United...
AACTGAAGGTAAGGTAAAAGTAAACGTGTATGATTTAAGAGGCACGCTTATAACAAAGATAGTGGATGATGAAATGAATGCCGGGACCTATTTAGGGGAGTGGGACGGCAAAGATAAAGACGGGAAAGTACTGCCTACAGGAATTTATCTGGTTAATATAGATGCGCCTGGTATCAGGCAAACCAAGAAACTGTGTATTATAAAATAGGGATGTATCCCTATTTTATTAATCTCAAATCTCAAATTTGAAATTGAAAATTTTCAAAGCTAAGCACCAACCACTAACCACCTAATCACTATATTTGAATCCATTCGGCAGGCAGAAAGCCTGCCTGTTTTTTTATAGAACTTGCTTACCAAATTTGCTATAATTCATTGACAAAACCAAACTAACTACAGAGGGAAACATGAAAGAAAACATTGCAAGCTTGAAAGAAGAAAATGAAAGATTAAAAAAGCTTATCCATTGCCTATTCATCCTGCACGGCGTTGACAGGGAAGAAACAATTACAAACAGTATGGATATGCTGTCCGATACCCTTAGGGATATGATAAAAACAATGGGTCTGGATGCCTATTGCATAATGCTTTTAAACTCCCAGGATGAACTGTCCGTAAAAGCTTTATACGGCATGCCTGACAGCATTAAAGATAACCAAATGCTTAAACTTGGCGAAGGTATCTCAGGCCAGGTGGCAAAAACAGGTAAACTGGCATTCATTGAAAATCTTTCCGGAAAAAATACTTTTAATGATTACGGCGGTGCAAAAGTTACAGTAGGATCTTTTTTAAGTGTCCCGCTTAACAGCGACGAAAAAGTAATAGGCGTGTTAAATGTGCACAACAAAAAACCCAATTCCATAGATAAAAGTTATGTAACCATAATCCAGGATATAGCAAAACACGTTTCTCTTTCAATTACCAATACCAAGGTTTATGAAAAAATGAAGCGCATATCGGTAAAAGATGATTTAACCGAAATGTATAACCGCAGATACATCATGAAAAAGATTGATGAAGAAATTGCCAAGAGCAAAGGCCGTTACCCGATATCTGTATTAATGACGGAAATAAAATATCTCAGAAGTTTCAATGACTCCTACGGTTATTTGCAGGGAGAACAGGTGTTAAGGGAAGTAGCGCTTATACTGCAGTCTAAGGTAAGAACCTGTGACAGAGTGGCGCGCTACAGCGGCCAGCGGTTTATAATATTTCTTCCAAAAACCACCAAGCAGAGAGCTGTTTTGATAGGCGATAAATTTGAAGAGCACGTAAACGCCTTTCTGGCTACAAAAACCAAAACCCAGCCCGAATCTAAACTAAAACTGGTAGTAGGAGTTACCTCTTACCCTTCAGATGCTTCCTCCAGCATGAGCCTTATAAAATCAGTAGACTCAATTTTAAAAAAGGAAAGCTTCAGATAATATTCCATGAAACTTAGAACTCAATTCAGTATTCTGGTAAGCATTCTTATTCTTGTAATTATGCTGGTCCTGGGTACCGTTTTATTTGTCTATGAAAAACAGCAGATTCTTACAGAAAACAGAAATAATCAGGTAGTTCTGCTTAAAAATTATATCACAGTCTGTGAAGAATCCCTGCCTATGGATGATGACCTGATGATAATAAACTACAGCGACATGCTGGTAAAAACAGACCCGGTAGTTGTCTATGCTTCATTTATAGGCGGCGACGGGAAAATACTGCACAGCAGAAAAAATAGCATAATCAGCTTTTTAGTGGGAAATACAGATATAAAACAGCAGAGAACAAACGATATTAAAACTCAGGAATTCGTTCTTCCTGCCGGAGAAAAAATACTGGATATTTATTTTCCTGTTTTCAAAGAAAACAATGTGGCAGGCTTTGCCCATATTGGATTGAACCAGAAAGAAATAGATAAAAGAATAGCTGATGCCTTATCAAGAATGAAAAACAGAATATTTGCCGTTACATTTTTTGCAGTTTTAACCGGCATTACGGGTTCTTTTCTTCTTGCTTTTAAGCTTACCCAACCTATAAACAAACTTGTTGATGGCGCCCGGAAGCTTGGTGAAGGAAAACTTGATACAAAAATAAAAGTAAATACCAAAGATGAAATAGGCCTTTTGTCAAAGGAGTTTAACATAATGGCGGAAAAGCTCCAGGAACTGGATGAACTAAAAAATAGTTTTGTATCCAGCGTTTCGCACGAATTACGCTCGCCGCTTTCTTATATTAAAGGCTATATAGAGCTATTTTTGGAAGATTCTGAAGAAAAATTGGATAAGAAACAGATTGAATATTTTGGCATTATCCGCAAAAATATAACCCGGCTTACTATGTTTGTAAATGATGTCTTAGACGTGGCTAAAATTGAAGCCAAACAGCTGATAGCAAAAACAGGAAAGCAGGACATAGCTTTTGTAATTGATGAGATTACAGATTTTGCCCAGCCGGGGCTGGAAGAAAAAAAGATCAATCTCCGAAAAGCAATTGCGCCCGGATTACCGCAGGTTTTAATTGACGAAGACAAAACCAGGCATATTATAAGCAATCTGCTTAATAATGCCATAAAATTCTGCCCTGAAAACGGTACCATAACTATAGGAGCCCTAGTGGAAGGTTCATACGTAAAAGTATTTGTAAAAGATACCGGTATAGGCATTCCTAAAGAAGCCCTGAATACAATATTTGAAAAATTCAGACAGGCTAAAGCAGAACATGAAAAAGTGGGCAAGGTTAAGGGGTCCGGGCTTGGTTTAACCATAGCCAAAGGTTTCGTGGAGCTGCAGGGCGGGAAAATCTGGGTAGAAAGCGAATTGGATAAAGGCAGTACATTCTTTTTTACGGTTCTCATAGCGAAATAAGCGCCCGATTCCGGAGTCAAACGGTAATTAGATGAAACCAGCACAAAAGAAAAAAATTCTTGTGATTGAAGATGAAACGGCAATGTCATCGCTTCTAAAGGGCCATATTGAGAAGTGTGGTTATGATGTAGAGTTATCTCAACACGGCAAAGAAGCGGTGGTAAAAGCAAGACGATTAAAACCTGACTTAATAACCATAGACGTATTAATGCCGGATATAGACGGCATTGCGGTGCTGAAAAGTTTACGAAGCAATGAAGAAACCCGGTCCATACCGGTAATATTTGTAACCATTGTTCCTGCCGAAGTTGATAAAATAAAATCCGGCATGGGCATAATAGATATAATTCAGAAACCTTTTGAATTTAACCGCGTAAAAGCCTGCCTAGATAGAATAGAAAATGCGCTTGATGAGAAGAAAAACAGAAAAATAATATTGCTTATAGATGATGAACAGGAAGCTCTGGGGCTGGTAAGGCATTGTCTTGAAAAACGATTTGATGTTTTCTGTAAAACTAATGGGTCTGAAGGCGTAGAACTGGCAAAAGATATTATTCCGGATATCCTGATAGTTGATATACTTATGCCTGAAATGAATGGCGTTGAAGTAATAAAAGAAATAAGAGAATGCTCACTGACAAAAAATATTCCGATAATTGTATTAACAGCCAGCGATACGGACGAATTCAGGTCTGAATGCTGTAATCTGGGTGTAAAAAGATTTCTTTCAAAGCCGTTTTCTGCAGAAGATTTAATAAAAGAAATAAACAACCAATTGATTGAGAGGTCCTGCGGTTATGAAAAAAAATAAGGGAAAGGTTTTAAAGGTTAAATACGGTTACAATCCAAATTCAAGTTCGGTAGGAACATTGTTGCTGGCGTTTCCCGTGTCGCTTTTTGTGGTGGCTGCGCTGGTAAACGTGGTTTCAGTGATTTTGATGGACACTAAAGGAAAAAGCAAAAAAGATGAAGAAAAAAACAAAAAATAAACTTTTAGTTTTTGCCTGCACATTATTTTTATTCCAAAGCCTTTCATTTTCCCAGCAGAGTGATTATTCTGCTGCCTCCAAAACACTGTTTGACATAAAAGTAAGCCAATATACGAATGACGAAAAAGAGCTTAAAAAACAGGCCGCAGCGTTGGAAGCCTTGATAGTTAAATACCCAGGGTTTCCTGAATTGAACCAGGTGTATCTGGTCCTGGGTATGAAGTACAAAGCTTTAAAAGAATGGAAAAAAGGCATTTATGCTTACCAGAAAGCGCTTGAGCTTAACCCCGGGTTGAACAAAAATTATATAAAGCAGAACGTAAAATTTCTTCAAACCAATTATGTCCAATCCCAAAGATTTCTTATGGCAAGGATTTACCTGGGTTTTGCCTTAGTGCTGGCACTGGCAGGCATGTTCTGGAAAGAAATAAACCTGAGATATATCTTAAAAACGTTTTTGCTTTCGACAGTGCTTTTTGCTGTCTGGGTTATAACTCTACTGGTTACCGTGCTAATCCTGAAAAAGTACCCACCTTCAACCAGTAAAATTACTTTTGTTTTTCTCTGGATTGAGCCTTTTAAAGAGGCTGTTCTCTGGAATTTTCTGCCATATGCTTTTGCCAGTTTATTTCTTACGCTAATTTCCGTTTCGGGTTTAAGGCGCCTGATAAAATTTAAACCGGCATTTTATTTTTCTGGTTTTATAAATTCTGTACTGGTTGCAGCCAGTGTATTCTACATTTTTTTTATATATCAGTGTGTAAATAAATCAAATTATCAGAACGGGTATTTTTTATTCAAAGCCGAAATAGAAAATGTATATCCAAAACATCCTGATCTGTTTCCAAAGGACTTTAACCCTTTTACAAGCCCGCCGGAAGTGACTCAGGATTAGAAAACAATATGAATAATCTTAAATATCGTTATGAAAGTTATGGAGGCATCATTGCATCAGACAATCCTCCCTTACTGGCCCATGTAGACAAAAATTATATGTTAGAGCTCGGTTTTAAAAAAAGCGTTCTTTGGAAAAGCAAGAGAAAATTTCTTACGGCGCCTCTTGAGGTGCATTTATCAGTTACCAATAAATGCCCGCTAAAATGCAGAAGCTGCTATATGGACTCAGGCAAAGCACTTAAAAATGAGCTGTCAACAAAAGAAATAAAGAAAGTGCTGGATATGTTTGCCCAAATGAAGGTATTTCACGTAGCATTAGGCGGCGGAGAATCTTTTGCCAGAAAAGATTTTTTTGAATTAGCCAATTATGCCAGAGCAAAGGGCCTGGTGCCTAATTTAACCACCAACGGTTATTACATAAATAAAAAAACAGCTCAAAAGTGCCGGGTTTTCGGCCAGGTAAATGTAAGCATAGACGGGATAGGCAGTGATTATAAAAAAAACCGGGGCGTGGATTTTTTTTCAAGGGCATCAAACGCCGTAAAATTGCTCAAAGAAGCAAGCGTGCCGGTAGGGATTAACTGCGTTATTTCGAAAACAAATTTTAATAAAATTGAAAGCATAGTACGTTATGCCGGCAGAGAAAAATTGCAGGATATTGAGTTTTTACGGTTCAAGCCCGCCGGTAGGGGAAAAAATGAATATTTCAAAATGAAGCTTGACAGCACTCAGAACAAAAAGCTTTACCCCCTGCTCTTAAAATTGTCAAAAAAATATGATATAAATATTAAAATTGACTGTTCTTTTGTACCCATGCTGTGTTATCATAACCCGCCCAAAAAAGACCTGGAGCTGTTTTCAGTTTACGGCTGTGAAGCGGGCAACGTACTGGTGGGTGTGGAAGCCGATGGAAAAATGCACGGTTGTTCTTTTTTACGAAACAATAATGATTCTATCATGAACCTGCAGAAAGCTTGGGACCGGATAGAAAATTTTAATAATCTTAGAACCTGGATAGCCCGTGCCCCAGACCCTTGCTCAAAATGTTCTTACCTTGATTTATGCAAAGGCGGCTGCCACGCAGTAGCGGAATTTGTTACCGGAGACCTGTCTGCACCGGATCCGGAATGCCCTAAAGTAGAAGAAAAAAAAGCCAAAAATAAGGAATAAAAAATGAAACAGAAAATTCTGGTAATCGATGATGAAGCCGAAATGAGAAAACTTTTCAAGGAAGTCCTTGAAAAAGAAAAATTTATTGTTGTTTCAGCTGATAATACGGAAGAAGGCTATAAAAAAGTGAAAGAATCTGAACCGGACCTTGTTCTGCTTGATCTTAAACTTCCATCCATCGGTGGTTTAAGGCTGTGTGAAATGATAAAAAAAGATAAAGCCACACAGCATATTCCCGTAATCATGGTAACCTGCCAGGATACGGATGTAGATAAAGTAATAGGCCTGGAAGCAGGAGCCGATGATTATATAACAAAACCATTTAACCCCAAAGAACTGGCGGCGCGTGTAAAAGCAGTCTTGAGACGCTGTTCGGTTGAAAAAGAAGAACAAATTGTAAAATCAGGTGAAATTACAGTAGACCTGGAACGCCATATAGTGTCTGTAAAAAACAAAGCTATTGAACTGACTCTCAAGGAATTTGAACTGCTCCATGCCCTTATTAAAAAACAGGGAAAAATAGTTACCCGCGAATTTTTAATGGAAAGCATCTGGGAGTATGAGTATTTTGGTTCGCTGCGTACCATAGATTCTCACGTCTGGAGCTTAAGAAAAAAGCTCGGCCCTGCCGGCAAACGAATAAAAACCATAGAAGGCGTAGGTTATAAGTTTACGGATTAAAAAAATTTTGCCCTTTTTATATTTGACATCTATTTGACCATCCTTTAACTGCGGTTTGAATGAAATCCCTTATAATTATAATAGGCTAATAATTTTAATAATTTATATTCTACTATAGGGGAGCAAAAATGCAAAAATCAAACCTTCAAACCAGCCATTGTGCCTCTTCACTTTTCAAAGCCTTACTTTTCACTCTTTACTCTTCACTTTTTACGATTTCTATTGCCTCTGCCCAGTGGTTTCCTATAGGCCCCGGAGGCGGCGGGTCAATGTATTCTCCGCAAATAAGCCCCGTAGACACTAACTGCCTGACAGTTTCCTGTGATATGGGCGGTTATTATGTTACTTCTGACGGCGGAAGAAACTGGAATATGATAGATTTAAATGCACTGGCTTACATAAGCGCGTTTGATTCACAGGAAGCCGGTACCATTTATGCCGGGAGCAACAGTTTGTATAAAAGCGAAGACTATGGTAAAACCTGGAAAGATATACTTGGCGATGCAGGTGGCAGAAAAATACCCTCTTTTGTAAAAGTTGACCCGGAAAACAATAGCATTGTTTATCTGTCCCTGGGTTCCAGAAGAACAGGGTTAGACCAGTTTATGATAAGCAAAGATAAAGGAGTTACCTGGGAAAAAGCCGGCAGTGTGCTTCCTTTTGGTTCACAGATCCGGGGAATTTATATTGATAAAAATTCACCCGTAGAAAAAAGGATTATTTATATTCCCACAAATTCAGGGTTGTACAGGTCAGTTAACGGCGGAGAAAGTTTTTCTTCTATAGATAGCGGTCTGCCGGGCAATAATATCCTCTTGTTCGGGTTAGGTTGCGATACGGCAAACAAAAGAACCGTGCTTTATGCAGGCATTACAAATGAAGGGTTATATAAAAGTTCCGATGCCGGTAAAACCTGGCTGAAACTCTCCGGTGTTCCTGTGCCGGACCCGGAAGGTTATAAGCTTGTCGTTGGTTATATAAATCCGGAAGTTGTTTATTATGGTACTTATGAAAATTATAACGGTTTTGTTTATAAAAGCGAAGACGGCGGTAAAACCTGGAGGTCAGTCTTAACCCCGGGAAATACTGATAAAAAATGGGCAAGCACAGAAATTGGCTGGACCAATTCCTTTGCCATGAATAATTTAACCGGATGTGAAACAGATGAAAACATAGTTGTGTTTACGGATTTTATGCGTGTCACAAGAACGCTTGACGGAGGAAAAACCTGGGAAGAAATATATTCTTTTAATAAAACCGGAAAATATGCATGCAGCGGCGGGCTTGAAGTAACTACCTGTTACGGCGTGCATTTTGACCCGAAAAATGAAGACCGGATGTACATCACTTATACGGACATCGGTTTGTTTAAATCTGTTGACAGAGGTTACAGCTGGAAATACATAGGCAACAGATGGAATACTTTTTACTGGCTTGATATTGATCCTGATAATCCGGAACGTATCTATGCGGCAGTTTCAGACGTGCATGATTTGCCGGAATCAAAAATGCTGCAGGATATTGGCAAAGGCTCCGGCGGAATACTGATAAGCGACGATGCCGGTGAAACCTGGAAAAGGTCCCGTAAAGGCCTGCCAAACGGCGTGGGTACCTGCGTGGTAATTGATAAAAAAAGCCCCAAAGATAAAAGAACAGTTTATGCAACCCTATGCGGTAAAGGTGTTTATAAAAGCATTGATAGCGGTAATACCTGGACAGAAATCAACAACGGCATAGGCCCCTGTATGAGTGCCTGGAGGCTGGTAATGTCCGGCAATGTTTTGTATTTGGGTGTTACCAGGGGTCCCGGCGGCAAAACGGGTGCGCTTTATAAATCCGTTAACGGCGGGCAATCCTGGGAAAAAGCAGTGCAGTCTTTTCCCTGGCTTACAGATGTTTACGTAAAACAGAATAATCCTAATGAAGTATATGTTTCATGTTATAGAAGCGGTACTGCTGACGGTGGATTATATAAATCCGTTGACGCCGGTAAAACCTTTGAAAAAATCCTGAAACAAAATTATATATACGGGGTAACCGTTGATGAAAAAAATCCGCTTACAATTTATGCCGCTTATACTAACGATGATAACGAAGATGAAGAAAAAGGGTATTTTGTCAGCCGTGACGGCGGAAAAAAATGGGAAAATGTTTTAACGCCTTTTCGTAACACGCACCGGGTAGTAATAAATCCCCGTGACAGCGGACAGCTTTATGTCACTACTTTTGGCGGCGGTGTGTTAACAAACAAAGAACCCATAAAAGATATTCAAATTTTAGAAACGGAAAATGAAAACAATAAAGAATCTATAAAAAAGACATTTGAATGCCCGAAAGTATACGGTAATTATAAAATTGACGGCAAGTTAAATGAAAACATCTGGGAAAAAGCAGGTAAAATTATGGATTTTATGCTGGTCAGCGGTGATGATCCTGCAGAAAAAACCACTGTTTATCTCTCACATGACGACGAAAAACTTTACATTGCTTATGACTGCGAAGAAAGCCTGATGAAAAAGATTTCAAAAAAGTATGACTGGGAACAGCATGACGCAGACCTCTGGGAAGATGACGGGGTTGAAATGTTTTTTGATGCAAACCTGCAGCAAAGATATTACTACCATTTTATTGTAAACACAAATGCCTGCATTTACGATGCAAAACATAACAGGGACCGGGGCAATGAAATAATTGATGATATTTCCTGGAATCCTGTTGTTACCGCAAGCTGTGAATTAAATTCAAAAGGCTACGTTGTAGAAATGGCTATTCCGTTAAGCGATTTAGGAATTAAAACACCGGTAGAACCGGGAACAGTTGTTTATTTTAACCTTAACAGGAACAGATATGCGGTGGAAAATGAACTTTTTACCTGGACAGAGCTTTCACCGGACACCAATTATCACGAGCCGGACAGGTTCGGTAAGATGATATTGAAGTAAACGCTAAACAAAAAAATCCGTAAGTGGTAAGTAGTAAGTCGTAAGTGGTAAATAGTAAGTGGTCCGTCTCGCGAAAGCAGACGGGACAAGCGATGGAGTAGAAGGCAGTAAAGGAAACATCAGAGATAACGACGAAGTGAAAGGCACAACTGAGTTTTTAACTGATATATTTAAGGATGTGAATATATGACAGAGACAAGGTTGCCGTTGTTTAAAGTTTTTCGTTTAGCGTTTAGCGTTCTTTGTTTAGCGTTTTTATTTATTTCTGTAGTTCATGCCCAATGGGCGACAATCGGTCCGGGAGGCGGCGGAGGCATGCATAATTCGGCTATCAGTCCCGCTGACCCTAATGTAATGGCTGTGTCCTGTGATATGGGGGGCTATTATGTAACAAATGACGGCGGCGCCGCATGGAGAATGATAGATTTAAAAAGCCAGGTACCCAGCACGGTATTTCACCCTGCTGATAAAAATATTATTTACGCCTGCGGAGATTTTATTTATAAATCAATTGATGGCGGAGAAACCTGGAATAAATTGACAAATTCATCAACCCAGCTGGCAACATTTCCATTAATGGTAGCCGTTGACCCGGATGACCCTAATTTTATATGTTTTGCCAGCGGATACAGGGGTGTGTTTTCATCCAGTTACCTTTATTATTTCAGAGTATCTTCAGACGGAGGCGCTACGTGGACCACGTCTACGGGTTTGACCTACAATAGCAATGTGAGGGAAATATTCATAGATAAGGATGGCTCAGCAGGCACCCGGACTATCTATGTAGCAACAAGCGCAGGTTTTTTTAAGTCAACAAATAATGGCGTCAGTTTTACAGCTTTCAATAGCGGACTGCCATCAACAAATATTTATGATGCCGCTATCGGATGCAGCGGCGGGAGCACATCTTTGTATGTAACAATCCAATATAACGGAGTTTACAAAAGTATTGACGGCGGCACTTCCTGGACAAAAACTAATCACCAAAATACTGCGTATGAAATTAAAGTTGCTCTGAATAATCCGGACGTTATTTATGTTTCAGACGGGCTTAATATACGTAAATCAACCGATGGCGGCACCGTTTGGTCCATAGTTATGAATGGTAATACCTATTCAAACGTAACTGACGCGTGGATTGATGAATATTTTGGTTTTGGTTGGGCTATTCCCGGTTATCCGTACCGCTGGCATGGTATGAGTATTTGTCCTTCAAATGCTAATTATGCTGCCTGGACTAACGATGGCGCTATCACGCGGACAACCGATGGTGGAACCACCTGGGCGCAGGTTTATTCAAAGTCAGAAGGCAATGGTTTGTGGAGCAGTGTCGGGCTGGAAGATACTACAACTTATGAAGTTCTATTTGATCCAAATGATTCTAACACTATATATATAAGTTACACGGATATCGGTTTGTGGAAATCAACTGATGGTGGTATTAGATGGAAATATTGCGAAACAAACCATCATAATGTTTATGGAATTGCGATAGATCCTGATGACAGCAATAAAATCTGGGCTACCTGGGGCAGTACCCATGATATCCCGGAAGGTACGGTCATAAATACAGCCCCAAATGCTTCCGGAGGCCTGGTTAAAAGCATCAATGGTGGCAGCACTTTTTCTTCGGTAGCTGGAGGGTTGCCTACAACAACTTTGACTTTTGTTTTAATTGACCCAACAAGCAGCGCTTCTTCAAGAACCCTGTATGTTTGTGCCTTTGGTAAAGGGGTTTATAAAAGCACTGACGGGGGTTTAATTTGGACCTTAAAAAATTCGGGAATATCAGGAAGTTTAAATGCGTGGAAAATGCGCCGCGAAAGCGACGGCACGCTGTACCTTGTAGTAACAAGAAGCGGAAGTTTACCCGGCGCTTTGTACAAATCAACAACTGCCGGGGAGAGCTGGACTAAAATAGATATTTCAGGTGAGCTATCGTATTTTCTTGATGTGGCTGTTTGCCCTAATGACCCGAATACTTTGTATATATGCGGTTATTCGTATGGAGGGCTTGACGGCGGAGTATACCGTTCAATAGACGGCGGATCCAACTGGACACATGTTTTAACAAATGAATTTATATACGGGTTGACCGTAGATGACCGAGACCCGAACCTGATTTATGCCTGTTCAACTCAAGACGATGATATTCCGGACTATGTAAAAGTTTACAAAAGCACAAATAAAGGAACCAGCTGGACGCAGGAAACGGATTTTCCCTTTAGGGCCTGCCGGCAGGCTTTCCTGCATCCGGACGATGTAGAAAAAGTCTATGTTACCACTTTTGGCGGAGGAGTAATAACTAACGCTGTAACAGTGGTTCCTAAATACACTATCAGCGGTTATGTTAAGGATGATAACGGTGCAAATATTCCGGCAGTAACAGTTGCACTAAGCGGTACAGCCAGCACTACTACAACAACAACTGGCTCAGGTTACTATGAATTCACAAACTTAAGCACGGGGACTTATACTATTGTGCCAAACAAAACAGACTGGAGTTTTGGTTCATCCATTCTTCTATCAAACATCAGCGCAAATCAAACCGGGCAGAATTTTACCGGTACTTATTCTGGAACAAACATACTATGCAAAATTAACGGGTATGTAAAAGATAACACAAATGCAGCAGTAAGCAGTGTGGCTGTGAGCTTAGCCGGACTGGAAAACCTGACAGTGTTTACAAATGAAACAGGTTTTTATCAATTCGCAAATTTAAGCACCGGTACTTATACAGTAACGCCCCTATTGGCAAGCTGGGCTATTGATCCGTTAAACAATACCTACAACCCATTAATAACAGATCAGGTTAATCAGAATTTTACAGGTACTTATTCGGGAACGACATATTCAATAAGCGGTACCATTAAAGACAATAAAAACATGGTAGTAAGCGGTGTAAGCGTAAGTTTAACAGGAGTCTTGAACCCTGCTCCCCAAACCACTGATTCGCAGGGTAAATATGAATTTACAGGATTGCCGGCGGGAAGTTATTACATCACTCCAACAAAAGAAAGCTGGGAATTCAATCCTGAAAATATTTCAGCATCAATAAGCGCCGCAAGCCTAACGGGTCAGAATTTTATCGGGACATATGGTGGGTCTGTGGGTTTGAGTTTAAAAAACAGTATTTTTAAACCTTTAGAGGGCGGTAAAGTAAGTGTTATTTATAACGTTGAAAGCGCCGGTACGGCAATATTAAACGTGTATAACTTAAACGGGGACCTGATAGCAAACCTTATTCCTGAAAATACATATATAGGCTCGGGTTCACATACTTTTGAGTGGAACGGCAAAGACAAAAATGGCAGTTACGTTTCATCAGGCATATATGTGGTAAGGTTTAAACAGGGTGCAGTTTCAAGAAGCAGAAAAATCTGCGTGATAAAGTGAAAACTTTATCCCTGCTTCAAAGATGTTTGAAAAAAGGGGTAGGAAATGAAGGATTGTAAAATCAGCGATGAAGTCCGTCTTGCGAAAGAAGGCAGGATAAGTAATAAAAAATTGTTTTCATCCCCGTGAACAGACTGTGTCTTAATGGTAGTGGCCGACCGTGGTCGGCAAACAGATGATAAAAGATGGTGCTATTTACTAACGCCAAGCAAGCTTGGCCACTACATTCCAGAATTGCGACACGGCCTGGAAAGCGAGGAACCCAGTATTTGAGAATTGAAATTAGAAAAGTGATAGATATCAAGGCCTTAAAAAGAGTTTTAGGAATGCCCGAATATAACAAAATAATGTGGGAATAAAATTAAAACCGTGAAATTCAAAGTTGAACTGCCAGTTAATATAAGCAAGGATGTGAATATAGAGTTTGTAAAATAAACTGTGTAAACGGCTATAATCTTATATATAATTTAATGGGAGGAGATTATGGCCGAAATCAGGGACGAGCTTTTAGAAGAGTTGTTGAAAGAGTACAAGAATCCGGAAGATT
>Ga0208977_1001235_pt1 | contig 13439 bp, 12 predicted proteins | sample RifOxyA2_FD_184030 | JGI IMG/M metagenome (GOLD analysis project Ga0208977, IMG submission 184030) | Groundwater microbial communities from Rifle, Colorado - Rifle Oxygen_injection A2 (SPAdes) | ecosystem: Environmental > Aquatic > Deep subsurface > Groundwater | place: Rifle, Colorado, United...
TGCCCCGGCAGGCGCCGGCTTAGGCGCAGCGGACGGCACCGGAACGGCAACATCATCCGGCTCGATATTCTTTTCCAGCTTTTCCAGCCGCTCAACCAGACCCGGGATAGCCTCGTAGGGTTGGGCGAGTCTCATGAGATAAAGTTCCATTATAAGCCTGGGCTGGTCGCTCCAGCGCATTTCATCAAGCGCCCTTGAGAGAAGCTGGCCTGAACGTATAAGCCATCCGGTGGTAAACAATTCTTTGCGCGATTCTAAATCGCTTTTGGCCTCCACGCTTAAATCAAGTATCGCAGGATTGACTTTCGCAAGCAGCAGGGAACGGAAATAATCCCGCAAATCCCGCGCAAACTGCAACAAGCTATACCCCTGCTCCGTTACTTCTTTTATAACCGCAAGCACGGCCGCACCGTCGCGGCGGGACAGCGCATCGGCCGTAGAATTTATTATAACGTGCGGCAGGAAACCAAGCAGATCCTGGACGTTTTTAAAGGTTACCGTACCGGATACAAAAGACATCGCCTGGTCGAGAAGGCTTAAGGCGTCGCGCATGGAACCGCTGGCGGATGCGGTTATCATTTGCAGGGCTTCCGGCTCTATCTGAAACCCTTCCGCCAGCACAATTTTTTCAAGCGCCGCGGTTATTTCCTTAGATGACAAGAGGCGGAACCTGTAGCGCTGGCAGCGAGATAATATTGTAACCGGTATTTTCTGGGGTTCGGTGGTTGCAAGAATGAAAACTACGTGTTCGGGGGGTTCTTCCAGCGTTTTAAGGAGCGCATTGAAGGCGGCGTCCGTAATCTGGTGAGCTTCGTCAATTATATAAACTTTGTACTTTGAGGATGCGGGAGAAAATTTTACGTTTTCCCTCAGGGAGCGGATTTCATCTATTCCGCGGTTGGATGCGCCATCAATTTCCTGCACGTCAACGCTTGATCCCGAGGTTATCTCGTTGCAATTTATGCAATGATCGCATGGATCCGCGGCAGGGCCTTCTTTACAATTTAACGCTTTTGCGAGTATGCGCGCCGCGGTTGTTTTTCCCACCCCTCGCGGGCCGCTGAAGAGGTATGCGTGCGCCACCCTGTTTTCAGTAATGGCATTCTGCAGGGTGCGCGAAATGTGTTCCTGGCCGACAATCTGATCAAAATTCTTAGGACGGTAACGCCTTGCTAAAACAATATATGACATGCCGCCAATTATACCATGTTCCCGCACATAAAATCAAATATGGTGGACCGGATCGGATTTGAACCGACGACCTCTTCGTTGCGAACGAAGCGTTCTGCCAGCTGAACTACCGGCCCGCCTTTGCGCACATTATACCATCTTGTAAAATCTAAATCAAATTTTCATTCTTCCGGCGGGATGGCGGTATTTTCCATTTCCTTTATTTTGCGGTTTGCTTCGTCAACGGTGTTTTTCGCCTTTTCGATGGTTGAAAGCGGCTGGGACATGTTTATTCCCTGGCCGGCAAGCTCCGCCTCTGTTTTGGCATCCGGCATGGTAACCGGCTTCTTGGTATATTGCTGCATGGCGAAATAGACTACAACGCCGAGTATGGCCATTACCAGCAAAAGTTCAACCAACGACACAAATCCATTGCGTTTCATCATATTTTTCAGCCTCCCTTTTTATTGTTTTTCAGCCACAGTTTGAGCTGTTCGTTTCCCGGGTTAAGCTCAAGGGCGCGCTGGTAAGCGCTGACGGCATCCGCCGTGCGCCCAAGCGCGTAATATGTTCCGCCAAGATACTCATACAATTGCGCGGTCGCACCCTCAAGCCCCGCGCAGTATTCAAAATATGACAATGCTTCCTCGTAATTGCCGGCTCCATAACTTGCTATCCCGGCCTGGTTGTAGTCTTCATACCCGGCGGCGGCAGTTGTGGCCACCGCTTCCTCAACCACCACGTCAGACCCCTCAAGTATCGCGTTGCCGGGTTTCTCGCGGATGAATATCTTCCCGTCTTTCTCAAGCTGCTTTACAAGATCAACTATCTTGCGACGCTCTTCCTCTATCTCCTCGTCCGTGGCAGGACGCCCGTACTCCATCTCTTCCTTCAATATCGCCGCCGCGCTTGCAGACATGTTCGCAAAAAACTTGTTCGAAACCTCGCCGCCAGCATTCCTTAACGCGCGCGCTATGCTCTCGGACTTCAACTCCCGTATTATCGCCTGCATCGCGGGATCGGGAAAATTCGGAATGTCATCAAACGTTATTATAAACTTACGCACCTTATCGTATAAATCAGGATTCTCGTTCTTCAAATACTCAAGTATGTTCTCAAGCGTTATCCGATCCACCTTCTCAAGCACCTGCAAAAGATGATCAAGCCCGCCTATCACAAAATCTATCTTGTTCTTCAAGTCCGCGTCGTAGCTCATCAGCTCTTCCTGCGTCATCAACCTCACGGTCGCCATCTCAACGGCAACCTGCGCCTGCAGCTCAGGCGGCAGCGAACTTAATACCTGCGTAACATACTCGGGCTTCAGGTAGCTGACGACAAGCGCTATGTTGCGCGGCTTCTCCCGCCGGATTAAATATATAAGCTGCCGGAGGTTTTCGTCAGTTACATAATTGAAAGGTATATATTTTTCTTTTTCAAGCTCTTCCAGTTCCTCGGGCGTAAGCGTCTCTTCCGTCAACGCCCCGCCTTCCTTTATTTCCTTTCCCGCGCCTTCGCCGCCCTCGGGTCCGCCTTCGAATTTAGAATCAACAGTTACCTCGGTGCCGCCGCGCTCCTTCATCGTCTGTATGTATGAACGCAGGAAGCTGGCAAACGGGCCGAAAAGGAAAAATATAAGCAGAAGCGCAAGTATGACGGGAACGAGTATTTTGGGCCTTAAAACCTCATCGGTAAACCCGGGCGTAAATTTTGTCTTGCGAAACTCTATCTTGTCGCCGCGCTTGTCATTGATCTTAAGCGAAACCACGATGGCATCGCGCACCATGTCCAGGCGCTCCTTGACGACTCTTTCATCGTGCAAAACTGTCACCGCCTGCTTTTTGATAATGGTGCGCACCTCGTACTTGGTTTCCTCGGCCTGTCCGGATTCTTCCTTGGATTCACCCGGTGCGGATTCCTGCGTGACGGATTTTGGGTTTGGCACGCCCGGCAGCAGGTACTCAACCTCGCCGAGCCTCTTTTTCTTTTCCGTCTTTTTCTCCTTGGCCGCCTGGTTTACAGTTTTGGTCTCCAGCCCGAACTCGACGTCAACTATAACATTGGCCTTGCGGGGCCCGAGTATTTTATCCAGGACGTAAGTTTGCAGATATTCCGCCTTCTCTTTTTCGTATTTAATCTCCTGGTCCATCAATGAGATCTGTGGGTTATCATTGGCCGCGCCAAACGTAAGTAACGGCATCAGCAACGCCCCTGCCGCCAACAAAAACCTGTAATAAACTGTTTTTCTCATGGTTAAAAACCTCTGTTTACTTTAACTGGTTCAGGAACTCGGGGATTACCTTGTTCGTCGGGTCAAGCTCCATAACCTTCATCCACACGGCGCGCGCCTTGTCCTGCTGATCCATCATGAAGAACGCCGAACCCATGATTTCAAGGGCGGTAACGTTCGCCGGCTCAAGGTTTAATATTTCCTGGCACTTGATTAACGCCTGGTCATACTTGCCTTCGATTATTGACTGGCGCGCGTCGTAGATCTTCTGGTCAATCATGTTGAACCCGACGACATCATCCCTCTGCGCCTCGGTCAACACTATGCCGAGTTCTTTCTCTATCCTGTTAAGCAGTCCCAGCAGCTTCATGTTGCCGGGATTCTTGTAATAGGCGTAGCGGAAGGCGTTTATCGCGGTCTTATCATCGCCCTCGACGTAGCCGGCCACGCCCTTGCGCACTGAAACCATTTCCTCGCTGTCGCCGACGGCGGCCTGCAGGAAGCCGGTGATCGTCTGGATGCGCGCGAACATTTTCTTAACGTCCTGGTTGCCCGGCTCTATGTCAAGCGCGGACTCAAAGCGGTTGAACGCAAGCAGGAAGTTGCCCTTGTTATATGCTTCCATGCCTTCCTGTATGTAACGGCGCACCAGCGCATCGCGGTTCTGGCTTACCGACGGGCCGAAACGCCATGAGCCGGAAATGCGGTGCGAGAGCCCCAGGTCATGCAATGAAAACGCATAATCCAGCCCGTAATCCTTGTATTTGACTCCAAAGCCCGCGGAGGTTTCGCGAATGCCTTTTTCGCCTTCGAACCCCAGGCGCAGGCACGTGAAATTTACCAGCCAGTATTCCGCTCCTATATGCCAGCCCAGATTGGCCTTCATGCTCTTATCAATGTCGAATGCCACGGCCAGCTTCTTGCGCAGGAACGGGTGGCTGACGCCGGCGCGAAATATCAGGGGCAGTTTATCGTCCGTATCCCCGAAACGCGTGCTCAAAAGGTTCTGGATGCCGAAGCCGGCCTTTAAATCCTTGAATTTATGGTTAAAACCTTCGACGAGAAGCGCCGTGTCGAAGGTAAGGAATCCGTTTGTTGAACTATCCAGCGTATGGCTGATGTATTTCATCGAAACGCCTATGGACATGTTTTCCTTGATCTTTTTGCCGTAAGCGCCGGTAAACGCCATCTGCACGTCGTCAAAATAACCCACAGTTTTTATGTCTATGATGTCGGTCTTGGTGCTGTCGAAGGCTATCTCAACTTTTTCGAAACCGCCCGAGTACAGGCGCGTAAGGTTTACGCCGAATACGCCCAGCTTCGGGGTTGGATGCACATAGGAAATAAAATCGTAGCTTGTGTCCGCAAACAGGTTTACGTGCAGCGCCATCACCTCGCGCCGGTCAAGCTGGGTAAGTCCGGCCGGGTTCCAATATGTCGCGGATGCATCGTCGGATACTGCAAAAAACGCCTTGCCCATGCCCAGCGAACGCGCGCCCGCGCCCCATGCCAGGAACTGTCCCGGCTGTCCGCCGGTAGCCGCGGCGCCGAGCGGCGAAGCGTACAACGCAAACAGTAAAACGAAAAATAAAACCGGCGCCAAAGCTTTCAGCGCTTTGACTGAAACCGTCATTAATCCGGTTTTAAATTTATTTTTCATTTTAGCGCCCATTCTAAAATTCTTAATGAATAACGCCGATTTTGCGCATAGCCAGCAGCCGGCCGGCTTCCCTGCAAATCTCGATTAACGCGATGTAACCGCCTCTTGCAACTTTTACGCCAGTATCATCGGTGCCGTCCCATTCCAGCGAAGCCGCGCCGCTTTGCTGCCAGCGGGAAGGATACTCGCGCACCTGATTGCCGAACAGGTCGAAAATGCGCACCTTTACTTCCGCCTCCGTCTCAAGCACATAAACGATGGTTGTGCACCCGGAACGGCTGTCAAAAGGATTGGGGTAGTTGGAAACAAGGCTCACCCTGGACAGTTGCGCCGGCACAACCATGCCTGAGGCCGCGCAAACAATCAAGGCCGCCATTACTACCTTCCTGATGTTGCGGTTCAACCCGGATTTTGCAATAGGCGCGAGAACCGAGGCGAACAAGGCGGAGGCTTTTTCGACGAAAAAAGCGAAAGCGTAGCGTTGCCTACGGTTGAGCTTTTTTCGGAAGAAAAAGTCCCGCATTGTTCGACGAATTCCGCGTCCTATTGCAAATTCCGGGTTAGAAAAAGATGGGTAAAAACGGCGGGGATTGTTATAGGCTGCATAGCGCTTGTGTATGCCATGATATACGTTGATATAATCCTGCGGGCGCGCTCGGCCTACCTGCAAGGCGAAAAATATATGCACTGGCATGAAAATCCAGCCGCAAAGGAAGAGGCGCTGTCTGCCGAGCTGGCCGATGAAAAGCTGAAACTAGACAAAAAACTGGCGCGCCGGAAACTGTCGCAGGACGACTACAACCGCGAGCTTGAGATAGCGCGGTTTAATAACGGCCAGAAGCGCGCGGAAAGTTCAATAAAATATGCGTATATATGGTACCAGACGGTGGTAGAGCTTTTCTCGCCGCCGGAATCCAGGTGGGTGCGCCTTGCCCGCAAGAAGATGCCCCATGCCAAAGAACTGTGGAAACAGGAATTGAAGGCAAAGAAAATACCATTCGAAGATTACATGCTGGAATAGCGCCGTGGTTACGCCTATGAACGAAGAATTGTTTCCGGAATACCAGATTTCCGGGCTTAAAATCGGCGGGGTTATAAAACGCGACGGGCGGCTGGTGGCGTTTGACAAGAACAAGATTATTGACTCCATATTCCGGGCAGCCGTAGACGTGGGGGGAAAAGACCGCTCCATGGCCGCCGATCTTGCAAACAGGGTAATGGCCGTTATAAGCGAAGTTTACCCCGCCGGCGCCACTCCCTCCGTCGAAGAAATTCAGGACATCATAGAAAAAATACTGGTTGAGCGCGGCCATTACCGCACCGCAAAGGCGTATATTCTCTATCGCGCCGAACATTCGCGGCTCCGTGAAGAAAAGAACGAACGTATCGTGGCCGAGGATAACATCCCTTACAAGATACTCTGGCGGGCGTTTACCTGGAACGTTGACCACTCCTGCGACACGGTTGAAAAACTAAACGCCCTGGTGCGCGGCGGCGGCTATCCCGCGCTCGTCGAGGCGGCCGAGAAACGCTATCACGACGAGATAGACGCGGTTGCCCGCAAGATCGTCTCACGCGCTCAAAACGTCAAGCTTGTCATCGTCGCAGGCCCTTCCTCAAGCGGAAAAACCACCACTACCACAAAAATCGCCGAACGCCTGAAGGAAAACGGTTACAGCTTCGTGCTTCTCAACATGGACAATTATTTTAAAAACCTCGAAGAACATCCCCGCGACGAGTTCGGCGATTACGATTTTGAAAACCCGGTGGCGCTTGACCTTGAGCGCATAAACCACGACCTCTACGCGCTCCTCGAGGGAAAAACGGTGCAGATGCCTGAATATAATTTCAAGACGGGCTTAAGGCGGGAGAGCGGTAAAACGTTAAGGCTTGAACCGGGCCAGCTTCTTTTGATAGACAGCCTGCACGGCCTTTATCCCGCCATGACGGCAAGCGTTCCCCATGAAATGAAATTTAAATTCTACATCGAATCCCTCTGCCAGATCCGGGATTCGCACGGCGAGTTCATGCGCTGGGCAGACCTTAGAATGTTGAGGCGCATGGTGCGCGATTGCCTGCATCGTTCCTATGACCCGGAGCGCACCGTGGGACACTGGCACTACGTGCGCAGGAGCGAAAAAAAATACATAGTCCCTTTTATAAACAAAGTGGACTATGTATTTAACGGCGCACTGCCCTACGAGCTGCCTGTTTACAAGAAATACCTGTTCGGTTACTTTCCCGCCATTGTCGAGTCCTACGCGGCAAATCCACGCCGCATGGATGCCTTTATCCGGGCGCGCCGCGTTTACCAGCTTCTCTCGGAAAGCGAGGAGCTCAAAGACGACTCATTCATTCCCAAAAATTCCATCATCCGCGAATTTATAGGCGGAAGCAGCTACAAATACTGATATTACTTTTTCTTTCCCACCCGTTTAATGACGAGGCTTTTTATTACGACGGGTGTTGCGGGTTTATCCATGGCGCCGCATTCCACGCGGGCTATTTTTTTGACCAGATCCATTCCTTCGACGACAGTGCCGAAAATAGTGTGATGCCCGTTAAGCCACGGCGTGGCAACCTCGGTTATGAAAAACTGCGAACCGTTGGTGCCGGGGCCTGAGTTTGCCATTGCAAGCCGGCCGCCGGTGTTAAAATCAAGCCCGGGAACTATCTCATCCTCGAAGCGGTAGCCCGGGCCGCCCGTTCCGGTGCCTAGCGGGCAGCCGCCCTGGATCATGAATTCCGGTATTACGCGGTGAAATATAAGGCCGTCGTAGAATTTTTTCTTCACTTTTTCGCCGCTGCGCGGATCGGTCCACTCTATCGTGCCTTCGGCAAGCCCGGTAAAATTCGCCACTGTCTTCGGAGCCTCGTTTTCAAGCAGTTTACAGACTATCGTCCCCATCGATGTGTCGAAAATGGCGTACAAGCCGTCACTATTTTTCCACCCGGCCGATTTTGCCGCAGCCGCATTTGCACGCGAAAAAACAACGCTGCCCAACAATACCGCACAAACAATCAATCCTGCTTTCATTTACTTCCTCCTGTAATGGAATATGGTGTATCTTTAACGTTTAGAAGTTGTTATCGAGATCAATTCACGTGAAATTTTTTATGTTATCAAGAATGTCATTGCGAGCGAAGCGAAGCAATCTTGTTGTTTGACGATGATAAAGACGAGATTGCTTTGTCACTTCGTTCCTCGCAATGACAGCATTTTACTTGTGAACGCTAAAGAGATATGGAATATGTCCTTGTTGATTATAGTATTTACACAAGCTGTGCGTCAAGATTTGACTTTATGGTACAAAGTTGCTACACTAAATTATCCGATTTTTAGACGGAAAGGCTATGTCCCAGGCTAAATTGGTTACAACGTCAGCCCGCTTCCTGTTCGGTGTCCTTCTGATGCCGCTGGCCGGCGCGCTGGCATACAATTTTTTCAAACTGATGGTTGAGCTGGGGCGACATGCTTCGTTAAGCGCCGTCCCGTTCTGGCTGGGGCTTGGCAGCTATTTTGTGTTCCAGGCGCTTTTCTCACGTCCTTTGCGCACTTATGTTTTTGGCCACGAGCTTACTCATGCTCTCGTGGGTGTTTTAAGCGGGGCGCGGCTTAAAAGTTTTAAGGTGTCGGCTTCCGGTGGCAGCGTTGTGCTAACACGTGCCGGTATACTTATAACACTCTCGCCCTACTTTGTTCCTCTCTACACCGTCATAATAATAGCGGTTTACCGTGCAGGTTCGTTCTTTTGGCCGTTGGAGCCGTACTATCCATACGTTCTTTTCCTGTGCGGGTTTACGCTGTCGTTCCATTTTGCCCTTACTCAATATGCATTAGGCCAGGGACAGAGCGATATGCGCCAGTTCGGCGTATTTTTTTCAAGCGTATTCATCGCGCTTGTCAATTTCATTTTTCTCTCGGCGCTTTTAAAGTTATTATTCCCCGGGCAGGTTCTGCTTAAACCGTTTTTTTTAAATAGCATTCGTCACATGGTATTTTTCTGGAATATAGCGACCGATAAGACGATAAAACTATGGTATTTTTTCACGCAGACGAGATAAAACGCAAAGTTTTTCACATGCTCATCATAACCTATATAGTGGGTTACTGGTACATGCCCAAGCCGCTGGTGCTGCAGATTATGGCGCTTGTGATAGTGCTGGTTGTGATAGGCGAAACCATACGTTTGAACACCCCGTCAATAAATAAGTGGGTTTTGAAAGTGCTGGGCGGGGTGCATCGCAAGGATGAAGCCAATCAGCTTAGCGGGCTATTGTGGACGATTTCGGGATCATTTTTTACAATGCTCCTGTTTCCGGACAAGCATATCGTAATGGCAAGCCTCTTATACCTTGCTTTCGGCGACGCCTTCGCCGCGCTTATCGGCCGGCGCCACGGTAAAAATAAAATACTTAACAACAAAACCATAGAAGGAAGTATCGCCTGTTTCCTGGTTTGCCTTATCATAGGGCTTTTTTTCCTTGACTGGCGGCTTGCGTTATGGGGTGCGCTGGTTGCAACCACCATAGAAATACTCCCCTGGCCGCTCAACGACAACTTCTGGATGCCCCTTATCTCCGCCACCGTCCTAACCTTCTTTTCTCAAATGAAGTAATGTTTATCAAGCAGTTGTATCGTCATTAAGCGGTTTCAATCTGCGGCCTGCAACTTCGGAAAACGCGGGCTTACGTAGCTACCGCTACGCCGCGCCCACCTTTTCCTGCGTTTCGGCTCGCATATTGAAACCGAACAGCCTTATTGTTCGAGTTTCGTGTCTCTTTAGCGTTTTGAGGTTGTCGCCGTCATTGCGAGCCCAAAGGGCGCGGCAATCTCGCTTTTCATCAAAAGCAACGTCGAGATTGCTTCGCTCTCGCTCGCAATGACCTCAAACTGCTAAAGCCACACCTTCACGGCACAATAGCAGATAAATCGTTTCAACGTTTGATTATGTAGATCTTGAGTGACATAAGCATAATAATAATGAATAAATTTACAGTTAGGGCGGACAATCTTACTAAAAGGTTTGGCGCGTTGTTGGCGCTTGAGGGGTTGACGCTTGAGATAAATGCGGGCGAAATTTTTGCTTTTCTCGGGCCTAACGGCGCAGGGAAAACTACTACTGTAAAACTGTTTGCCGGGTTGTTGAAGCCTACTTCCGGCTCGGCCAGCGTGCTGGGGTTCGACGTTTCCCTTCACCCGGTTGAAGCCAAAAAGGCCATCGGGCTGCTTTCCGACCAGCCGTTTGCCTATCCTTATCTTACGGGTTTTGAGTTTTTGCGATTGGCCGGCGACCTCTACGGTGTGACGGCCGCCGAACAACGGCTTAAAATACCGGAGTTGCTGGAAATGTTTGCGCTTACCGACAGGGCGGGCGATATGGTGGAATCATACTCCCACGGCATGAAGCAGAAGCTTGCGCTTGCAAGCGTGCTTTTGCACAAGCCGAAAGTACTTTTCTTAGACGAGCCGCTGGTAGGCCTTGACCCCAAAAGTGCGCGGCTTGTAAAAGACATCATTGTGGCGCTTGCAGGCCGCGGCGTAACGGTGTTCATGTGTACGCATGTAATTGAAATAGCTGAAAAACTTGCGCACCGCGTGGGTATTCTTGAACGCGGCAAGCTGATAGCAATGGAAAGCGTCGCGGACTTAAAGAAAAGAATGCACACGGCAGCAAATCTTGAAGACATGTTCCTCCAGCTTACCGGCGGTACGGAATATGCCGAATTATTGAAATACTTATGATTCGAATGGTTCTTGCGCATTTTGCGATGTTCCGTAACCGCGTTGACAGGCTTGACGTTGCCGGCCAGTTTAAGATTGCGTTTCTTACTCTTGTTGCGCTGTTCTTTCTTGCAGGGATCTATGCCGGCTGCTGGCGGCTGGTTTCCTACATTAACGGCGTAGCGGTTATCGGCCCGCTTCTGGTCAATAAACTTCTTGGGCTTGTGTTTCTAACCTCGTTTTCAATGGTTGTAATGTCCGGGCTTATCACGTCGTTTACCACTATTTTTTCGAGCGAAGACCTGCCCTGGCTTATTGAAAAGCCGATTCCGATAGAAAAAATTTTCATCTTAAAGGCGTTGGCCACCTGCCTCTATTCCTCGTGGATGGTTATATTGCTTCTATCCCCTCTCCTGCTTGCCCTGGGACAGGTTAAGCAGGCGCCGCTGTCGTTTTACCCGTTTTCAATTATCATCATTACGCCGTTTTTGTTCATCGCGTCTTCGCTTGGAATTATGGGCAGCGCCGTGCTGATGCGCTTTCTGCCCTCGAGGCGCACGCGCGATATTCTGCTTTTGTGCGGCATATTGCTTGTTACGGCTCTATACGTGCTGTTCCGCCTGCTTGAGCCGGAACGCCTGGTAAGGCTCGACGGGCTTGAAGTGGTTGCGCAGTACCTGGCTTACCTGAATGCGCCTACGGCCGTATACCTGCCTTCATGGTGGGTTGCCGCGGCCTTGTTTTCTTTTCTCACCAATGCGGCCGGAGATACGTTTTTTTATGCCGCGCTTCTTTATGGCGCGGGGCTTGTAATTTTTATTATCGTGGTATTGCTGGCGAAACGGTATTATTATCATGGCTGGTCGGAAGGCCGCGTTTATAACCGCGTTTCCTCGCCGGCTCGCTTTTCTTTTAATGCCCGCAGCCCGCTTCGCGCCATTATTGAGAAAGATGGTATCACATTTTTGCGCGATGCCGCTCAATGGTCGCAGCTTCTTCTGCTTGCTTCGCTCGTCGTAGTTTACATATTCAGTATCTACAAACTGCCGCTTGATACACTTTATCTCCAGAATCTTGTGGCCTTCCTTAACATCGGGCTTATCGGTTTTATCATGGCCGCGGTCGCCCTGCGTTTCATTTTTCCGTCGGTAAGCCTTGAGGGCATGGGTATTTCGCTGCTTCGCGCAAGCCCGGTTTCCATGGCGGCGGTGCTGGGTGGGAAACTTTTTTTCGGGCTTGTGCCGCTGGCAGGCTTCGGCATTCTGATGGCTGTTTCATCCTGCATGTTATTGAAAGCCGATATGTACATGGTTATTCTGTCGCTTGCCGCCGTCGGTGTTATGGCCGTGGGACTCGGCTGCCTTGCCGCAGGTTTCGGCGCCATGTTCCCGGTTTTTAGCACGGCCAATGTCGCCAGGATAGAGTCCTCCGGCGGCGGGCTTTTTTTTATCATTACCGCTTTGGCCTACATCGGGCTTTCACTTGGTTTGTGGGCGGCGCCGGTGCAGGACTTTTACCGGCATAAATTCGGGGCGCAGGGGTTTGCAAGCGGGTATGGTTGGTGGGTTGCCGGCGGGCTTGTGTTAATAAATCTGCTTGTTACCGTTGTGCCGCTGCGGCTGGGTTACAGGTCGCTTGAGGAACGGCAATTATGAAGACAGTGCAATTATTGGTTCTTACTGTTTTTTGGTGCGGGCTTGTCTTTGCGGAAGAGCCGGAAGTGTTTTATTGCAATGGCCCGAAAAACACAAAGATGATCTCCATTACCTTTGACGACGGCCCAGGCCCGTACACGGAAAAGATACTCGGCGTGCTCAAAAGCTACGGCATAAAGGCCACATTTTTCATGGAGGGTTCGCAGGTTCAGATGCGCCCGGCGCTTGCAAAACTTGTGGCGGACGAAGGCCACGAGATAGGCGGGCATAGTTACAGCCACCCCGATTTTTATCACTATGAAAAGGATGACAGGGAACAATTGTTATTGCAGGAGTTTCAAAAGACGGACAGCCTTATCGAACGCGCCACGGGCAGACGGCCGCTGCTGGTGCGTATGCCTCATGGTTACGTGCGGCCATGGGTAAAGAAAACCGCGCGGGATACCGGCCACATTCTTGTAAACTGGACGTTCGGCTGCGACTGGAAGCCTCTGTCGCCCGAAGATATAGCCGCCGCGTACGGCACTAACATTCGCAGCGGCGCAATTTTCCTTATGCACGACGGCGGCAGAAACCGCGCGCGTACGCTCGATGCGCTGCCGAAAATTATCGAGGAAGCGCAATCCAGGGGATACGCGATAGTGCCGCTCGGCACCCTCCTCGGCCTCGAAGCCACAACCACCAAATAGCCTATATAAATAAAAGCCTTAAACATCCACTGGTTACTTGTGTCTCTTTAGCGTTCCCGAGGTTGTCGTTGTCATTGCGAGCCCGAAGGGCGCGGCAATCTCGCTTTTCATCAGAAGCAACGTCGAGATTGCTTCGCTCTCGCTCGCAATGACCTCAAACTGCTAAAGAGACACGGTTGCTGGTTACCGATAACTGTTAACTGTTTATTAAACGTTAATGACGTCGTCGGAATGAATTACAAGGTCCTGGTTTACGGTCTGGCGCATGGGGCAAAGGAAAACGATCAGCCCCTCGCGCCTGGCAAACTTTATG
>Ga0208977_1001243_pt1 | contig 13334 bp, 7 predicted proteins | sample RifOxyA2_FD_184030 | JGI IMG/M metagenome (GOLD analysis project Ga0208977, IMG submission 184030) | Groundwater microbial communities from Rifle, Colorado - Rifle Oxygen_injection A2 (SPAdes) | ecosystem: Environmental > Aquatic > Deep subsurface > Groundwater | place: Rifle, Colorado, United...
ATCGAAGAGTGATTGGAAAATGTATATATTTTAGCAATACCCCAAAATTATATTACCTGCCTTTCAATGTTTTATGCAAAAGTTCATAAGCTGACTTTACACTTGGGTCTGTTACCAGGTAATTCTCGATCGTCTGGCATGAGTGCAATATCGTTGAGTGGTCACGGTTGCTGAATCCTGCTCCTATACTTTTGAGAGAAAGCTGTGTAAATTGTTTTGTGAGAAAGATCGCCATCTGCCTTGCAAGTGCAATTTCATGCTTTCTCGATTGGGATTCGAGATGTTCAACCGGCAATTTATAATAACCTGCAACAAGTTCTTTAATATCGTCAATTGTGATTTGCTTCGGCAACTTTTTAGATATTCCGGTTACTACTTCTTTCGCAAGTGCAAGATTCAAAGGTTTATTCTCAAAAGTATATTTAGCAATCAGGCTGATGAGAGTACCCTCGAGTTCGCGAATGCTGTTCGTAACATACTTTGCAATATACTCCACGATTTCCACAGGTAATTCAATTCCTTCATCGACACTTTTCTTCTGCAGGATAGCCATCCTCATCTCGAGGTCGGGAGGCTGTATATCAACTATTAATCCCCACTGGAAGCGTGAAATCAACCGCTCATCGAGGTCTTTTAAGTCGCGGGGTGGCCTGTCGCTCGTAAGAATTAATTGTTTCCCGTCCTGATGTAATGCGTTGAAAGTGTGAAAGAAATTATCTGTTGTTTTTTCTTTCCCGCAGAAAAATTGTATGTCGTCAACTATCAAAGTGTCAATACTACGGTAAAGATTTATGAATTCATTCTGAGTATTGGTTTGAATAGCATTTATAAAATCCTGGGTAAACCTTTCGCTTGTCGTATATAACACACGTGATTTTTTATGGTTTTGCAAAATCTTATTCCCTATTCCCTGCACAAGATGAGTTTTGCCAAGTCCTGTGTCACCATATACAACAAGGGGATTGTACCTCGTTTTACCAGGATTCTGGCTGATAGCAAGCCCGGCTGCATAAGCAAGCTGATTGCTTTCCCCTCTTACAAAATTATTGAACGAGTATTTAGGATTGAGGTTCGTTGTAAAAACTTTCCTGTCCTTACTTCCGTTAGTTCCTGGTACTACGACTGAAGTACCTTGAGGTGGAAATTTAAATGCAGGAAGCCTGATTGTGCGTTTTTCGGTAGAGCTATCGCTTTCGTCAACAACAATCTGATACAAAAGTTTTGCATCCTCGCCTAATACCTGTGAGATGGTTTTTTGTAGGAGTGAATAATACTGGTCTTCAATCCATTCACAAAAGAACTGGCTGGGGACCTTAACCGTGAGTTGTTTGTTCTCCCACTTAAGTGCCTTAATTGGTTCAAACCAAGTATTAAATATATGTGGAGATACGTTATCTTTAATTATTTCGAGACATTTTATCCAATATGCTGTGGCTTTCTTATCGCCATCTGATGCTAATGTATTGCCATCTCTCGTTTTGACGGCTGTTTTATCTTGTGTAAATAGTGAAAGAGCGTCTCTAAGTTGATTGTCAGGCACAACCTACTCCTTTGATTATAAAATTTTGAAAAAAGTTATTTATAGGAAAAAATGCTAATTAAGAAAAACCTAACCTTCAATTTACTCTCATCAGGAATTACATCCTGATAACAAATTACAATTATTTAAAAAAAAATTAATAGTAAAGGAAATTTATTTTATTTAATTCAGTGTTTATTTTTCTCTAACTCTTAAAAAAAGGCTTCTATTCTTATTTTCAACAATTCCTTCACTTTGAAAATCTGATTTTTTTTTTAAACACACAAGAAATAAATTTTCATTTTGAAAAATTTTTTTCTTGGAAAATTCAAATAAACCTATTCTCAATAACTTATGGAAACAACTATGAAATGTTAATTTTTCAAAACTATTTTTTTCCCTTTTAAGTGCTTATCATTTTATATGATTATGTTAATACATATTGAAAATGATAATAATAAATCCTCAGATTATATTTGATTGGTATTTTTTTTGATATTTTAAAAACATAATTATTTTTATAATCAGAACATTTTATCTCGCTTTTTACCGGAATTTTTCTTTGTTTAGAAATATAGTGCTGGTGCGGTTTTCAGATGACTCCATTTATTTTTAATTCAATTAAAATGTATTCTTATCTTCCTTCGTCTAATAATCTTTAAATATATTTGTTAGGAATTTAAATAGCTAAAACGGAACATAGTTTGAAACATTTATACAAAATAATATTCCTATCAGTTATTGCTGTTTTACTTTTTTCAGAAAGCAGCTATGCTCAGTGGAAAAAAGTAAACATACCACCAGGATATGAAAGTGACCGGCCATTTCTCGAAGTAATGTTTCTTAAAAGTAATCCCAAACTTGGCTGGATTTGCGGTTTTTATGGTAGGGTTCTTAGGACTGTAGATGGCGGCAACACATGGACAGGAACAAGGATAGCTGACGGATACCAACTCGAAAGTATACTTTTTCTGGACTCACTTAACGGCTATACATCAGGTTCAGGTAAAATTTTTAAAAGTACCGACGGTGGTGTCAGATGGTTTGATGTAACCGACAAGGACCATCCGATACAAGTATGGCTTTGGGGAAATTATTTTGTAACAAAAGATATAGGAATGGTTATTGGTGGTGGATGTGAGCCTGAGACTCAAAAATTTTTCCGTACTACAAACGGAGGTATGACCTGGTCATTATATGAAAGAAATGAATTTGATTCGGGTTTGACAGACATATTTTTAAGTTCTGCTAACGGGCTTGGTTATGCTGTTTCAAGCGGCAGACTTTGGCGAACTACAAATGGTGGACTGACTTGGGACATTGTAGCAATTACCGGTGGCAATGACTGGCAAGAAGAATTAGCTATATCGGGAAATACATTTCTGTTACCCTATTCAACTGGATGTAGTGGTAATGGCAACGATGGAGGTTTGAGGATTTCAACCGATGGTGGTGTAAATTGGAAGCAATTCAATACGGGAAATCGAATGTTCGGAGCTTATCTTTTGGATGCTCAAAGAGGCTGGGGTGTTGGCTGGGAAAGGAAAGCTTATTATACTTCTAACGGAGGTAATACGTGGATTCTTCGAAACTGTGGAATTGAACCTAATGAAGAATTAGACGATATTTGGTTTATTGATGATACTACCGGTTGGGTCGTGGGTTATAAAGTGTACAAAACTTTTAATTACGATACTCTGAATCCGGTAATCACGGCTACTGCAACTAATAAATGCGAAGGCGACAGCGTAATACTGACTGTTCTCAGGGATTATCCTCATTATGACTGGTCCACCGGTGAAACAAGCAAATCAATTGTCGTAAAAAAATCAGGAACATATTATATCACTGTCTCTAATACTGAATGCGACAGCACAAAATCGAATGCTATTAAAATTACTTTCCATCCTAGTCCACAACCGCAGATTCTCGTCAGCGATACTATTATTTGTGAAAATGATTCTGCAAGACTCTCCCTATCGAAATCTTATTCTGTTATTCAATGGTCAAACGGTGAAAATTCGCAAATAATTTATGTTATGAAAGATGGCATGTACTCAGTTACAGTTATAGATTCTAACGGGTGTGTTGGGACTGCATCTCAATATGTAAAAGTTGTTCCCAACCCCGAACCGGTAATTACTAAAATTTCACCTTCTGTATCCTGCGTTGGAGATTCAATATTTCTTGAAACCTCACCGACTTATTCTGAATTTTACTGGTATAATGCAGATAAAAACCAACTTGTGAGTACAGGTAAAAATAAAATCAAAATAACTGAAGATGGACATTATTATGTTACCGTCAAAAATGCTTATGGATGTATAGGTGTTTCTGACACAGTTCAGGCAAAATTCGTTTTAGATTCAAACCGAATTAAAATTGATATTCTATCAAGTTCACTCAGACAGTTCCCGTTTGATTCGACAAATTTACTCGGGATAATTTGTAAGAAACTAAGAATAAGAAATATCGGGCCTGATACTGAGATTATTAACGATATATCTATATTACGGAATATCGAATTTTCAATACCTCAAACCCAGTTTCCGATTACCCTTCTACCATACGAAAGTTTTGATTTAGAGATATGTTATGCACCAAGTACTCTTGGTGAGCAATACGATACTTTGGTTCTCAGTGACCACTGCTTTCCCCATCTTTTGCCTCTTCTTGGTGTTGGTAAACCGAATATTTATGGTGGCGGAAGTAAATGTGATATACCTGTTGAACTGATTAGCACAGGTTTGTATGGCTATCTCTTGAATGTATCTCCACCCTTGCCCAATCCTTCCGGGAGCATTGTCACGCTTGAATTTGCGAGGTTTGTTGCCGATGGTGAAAATTCCGTCGAGTCTTGTAAAATATACAACACACTTGGCTCTGAATCCGCAACCGGTAATTTTATTATACAGGAGCAAATTAGTAATTTAAACGGTATCATATCAAGCGGTGCAATAAAATTTGATGTCCAGCACCTTGCCGATGGATTATATTACGTTATCATCAAAGCAAAAAATTACAATTACATTTATCCTGTTATAATCAACAAATAATCAACCATTGGTCTGCATAAGGAGCGATATATATATAATAATGTTATATGTATTACCAATATCATTTTGCATTTAAAACAAATTCTTTTTTTATTTTTGTACCACTAATTGAAATTATTTAAGCAAGGGAATTTGGAAATTAATTCGATTGGATTGTATCAAATATTTTTTTTAAGGAGGATTTTTTATGGAAAATGTTAGCAAACCGAAATTATGGATGGCTCAAGTTAGAGCTCCGTTTTTAATACTGGCAATTATGCTTGTTGCCATAGGCTGGGCTCTGTCATATAAATATTTGCTTGCCTCACACCAAAGCTTCGATTGGCTGAAAGCAATTCTTATACTTATAGGCACTGTATCTGCTCATATTTCAGTCAATTTGTTTAACGAATATTCGGATTTCAAAACGAAGATAGATTTCGATACAAATAAAACACCTTTCAGCGGAGGAACAGGTTTACTTCCGGGGGGGCAATCAAAACCCGGGAGCGTACTTATTGTAGCAATTTCAACTTTAATTATTGCCGCTGCAATCGGAGTATATTTCACAATAACAGTGCACTGGTCTATTGCAATGACAATCATTATCGGAGCTTTTGCAATTTTAATGTACTCACCGTTTTTAGCAAAAATTCTGCTCGGTGAGTTTTTTGCAGGCTTTGCTCTTGGCACAATGGTTGTTGTTGGTGCATTTATCGGAATCCTGACCTGGCTTCTTCTTTTCATCAATGAATTTCCCGACCTCGAGGCAGACAAGAAAGGCGGTAGGTTTCACCTGCTTATTTTATTCGGCAGAAAAACCTCAGGATATATATATACTGCAATGCTTAGCCTGTGCTACCTTACAATTATTATTCTTCCGATAATCGGTATAACATCATATTGGATTTATATTGCATTGCTGACTGTGCCACTTGCAGTAAAGGTCGTGGGAGTTGTTTTGAAAGATTATGATAATATGGAGAAATTGGTGCCGGCACTTGCAACTGATGTAATGATTGTCCTCGGGACAGACCTTCTTCTTGCAGTTGCAGTTATGTTACCATTACTCTAATTGATAATGAAATATCTTATAATAGGCAGTAAGGGACAGCTTGGTAATGAATTTGTCAAAAGGCTGTCCCTTTTGAATTATAATTTCATTGGTGTTGATATTGATGAACTTGACATTACGAGAAGAGATGATGTAATCAAATTTTTTCGAAATGTCAAACCTGATGTAACAATAAATTGTGCCGCCTTTAACCTGGTTGATGAAGCAGAGGAAAATCCTGAAAAAGCTATGGCTGTCAATGCAGGTGGCACATTGAATATTGCTCTGGCAAGCAAGGAAACAAAATCCTTTCTCATTCATTACAGCAGTGATTATGTTTTCGACGGAACAAAAAAAGATGGATTATATATCGAGTCGGACAAAACAAATCCAATAAACAAATACGGTGAAAGCAAACTTAAAGGTGAAGAAATTCTTTCCGATACTTTATCTGATTATCTGGTTTTCCGTCTGAGCTGGGTATTCGGCGAAGGCACTCAAAATTTTATTCACAAATTTATTCAGTGGACAAAAAATTCATACGAACTGAAAATCGCTGATGATGAAATTTCAATACCTACTTATACCTATGATATTGTTGATGTTTCACTGAAATCGCTTGCTCAAGGTTTATCAGGATTATTTCACCTGACCAATTCAGGATATACCTCAAGATACGGTTGGGCAAAACATATTGCTGATATATTAAAATTAAATGTTAATCTCATTCCCGTATCTAAAGAAGTATTCAATCTCCCTGCCAAAAGGCCTGATTTTTCTGCTATGGATAATAATATAATTTCGCAGGAAATTGGAATTGTAATTCCAACGTGGAAAGAATCAGTCATCAATTTTCTAAAAAGTAAAAGCACTTAATTATCAGTTCAAGAAAACAATACTTCGATTTTCTACTTCTAATAACATTTATTCCAAATAAACAACCAAAATAAATTTAAATTCCATTGAATTTTCGATTCAATAATAATTTAAGATAGTTGCTAATCAAATTCTCAAACTTAGCAATTCATTCCGTAGTTTTTCCGTAGCGATAGCCCTAAATGAATGTATTATTTTCGTATCCGAAATTAAATTTTCACTTGACAGGAAAAATGGCAGACAAAGTTTTAATTAGTGTTTTTAATTGTTTTTCTAATTCATTATTTATCAATTTATTATAAGGAAAGACTATGAAAAAGTTTATTATTTTCTTGTTAGCTTTCATTACTATTCAATCTTTATTAATTATTGATTGTTATGCCTTTTCGGGATTAGGTAGCGGTACATCTGGTGACCCTTACCAGATTACGAATGTTAATCAACTTCAGGAAATGAACAATAACCTGAATGCATATTATATTCTTATGAATGATATTGATGCTTCGGTAACATCATCATGGAATAGTGGAGCAGGTTTTATGCCTATCTATAATTTTATAGGAACTTTTGACGGACTAGGGCATAAAATAACTGGCTTGTTCATATACAGACCTTTCTGTATTGGTTTGTTTGGTTCTACAGTGAGTGGTGCAATAATAAAAAATGTTGGTTTAGTAGATGTTAAAATAACTGGTAGTGGTTATCCAGGAGGTAGTAATTATATAGGAGCATTAGTTGGTTATAATAATGGTGGAACTATAACAAACTCCTATGCAACTGGAAGTGTAAGGGGTGATCTCCGTATAGGAGGATTAGTTGGAGAGAATACGGGAACCATAACAAACTCCTATACAACCGCAAGTGTAACCGGCGTATACCATGTGGGAGGATTATCTGGTTCGAATTATGGAGCCATAACAAATTCTTATGCAACTGGAAGGGTAACCGCTTATTTTCTACAGGGAGGATTGATTGGTTGGAATAATGGTGGAACTATAACAAATTCTTATTGGGACAAGGAAACATCGGGTCAGACTACAAGTGGAGGTGGAACAGGAAAAACAACAGCAGAAATGAAAACACAATCAACTTATATTGGCTGGGATTTCACAAATATTTGGTGTATGTGTACTAATGATTATCCAAAATTAAAGGCATTTCAATTACTTTCGGGATCTGGCAGTGGCACATCGGATGACCCTTACCGGATTACGAATATCGAGCAACTTCAGGAAATGAATTGTGATTTGGATGCATATTATATCTTGATGAATGAAATTGATGCATCGGCAACATCATCATGGAATAGTGGAGCAGGATTTGTGCCTATCGATAATTTTACAGGAACTCTTGACGGGCAAGGACATAATATAACCGGCTTGTTCATAAACAGGCATACAATGGGACTTGGTTTGTTGGGTGGTATTGGGAGTAGCGCAATAATAAAGAATGTTGGTTTAGTAAATGTTAATATAACTGGTAGTGGAGGAAGTAGTAATTTTATAGGAGGATTAGTAGCTTATAATTGTGGAGCTATAATAAACTGCTATGTAACTGGAAGTGTAAAGGGTGATCAACGTACAGGGGGATTAGTCGGTATGATGTATCACGGAACCATAACAAACTCTTATGCAACCGCAAGTGTAACAAGTTCTAGTTATCAGGTAGGAGGATTGGTTGGTACGAGTGTTGGTACCATAACAAACTGCTATGCAACCGGAAGGGTAACTGCTGGCAGTTGGCAGGTGGGAGGATTGAATGGTTGGGGATGTTGGGATATTGGTGGAACTATGACAACAAATTCTTATTGGGACAAAGAAACCTCAAGTCGGTCTACGAGTGATGGCGGAACAGGAAAGACAACAGCAGAAATGATGCAACAATCTACTTATGAAAATTGGGATTTTACAAATATTTGGTGTATGTGTACTAATGATTATCCAAAATTACGGGCTTTTCCGGATAATACTCCACCGACAGCTATTTGCAAAAACATAACCGTTCAACTTGATGAAAATGGTATAATAACAATTACAGCTGATGATATTGACAATGGAAGTATAGATGAATGTGGAATCAAATCAATCGAAATTGATAAAACGACTTTCGGTTGTGCTGATGTCGGAGTTAATACAGTCACATTAACGGTAACTGATAATAATGATAATACAGCCACCTGCGACCAGACTGTAACAGTTGAAGATAACATTCCTCCTACTATTACAGTATCTCTTAATCCATCAATACTCTGGCCGGCAAATAATCAGTTGAGGACTATAAACGCAACGATTAATGTTACCGACAATTGCTCCGGAACAAGCTACGAACTCACTTCAATTACAAGCAACGAAGATATATCTGACGATGTTGAGAATGCTGAATATGGTACCGCGGATTTAACTTTTGATTTGCGTGCCCAACGTGATGGCAAAGGTACCGGCAGAATATACACAGTTTTATATACTGCAACTGATGCGTCAGGCAATACGGCAGTCGCCACAGCAACGGTTAAAGTCCCACATGACGTAAGAAGAGAGGAGGGTAACCCTGCTTATAGAGATATGACAGAATATAACAATATTATTATCAAACCAAATCCTTTAATTGACTATGTAATTATCGAGGGAAATTTCAAAGAGAAAACTGATGTCAATATAATTTTATACAATCTGCTCGGTGAAAAAATTTACCGGATTTATTTAAGTGACAAAACTGTCATATCTGAAAGATTAAGTTTAGAACAATTACAACCGGGGACTTACTTTGTTGAGATAAATTACGGCGCTGAAAAAGTTATCAGGAAGATTGTTAAACTTTAATCCCACGATTGTGGGAATTAAATTTTAGCTAGATGTGAAAAAATACAAATTTAATTTTTAAATAATGTTCTTTCAATATTTTTAATTCATTAGTTATCAACTTATTATTTGGAGCTTGTTATGAAAAATTTTTATCTTTCATTCGTGGCAATTTTATTTGCCATAGCACTGTTTTCCTGCGATACATCGGATCTGATACCAAATACTGGACCTGATGAAGGAATACTATCCAACCCGAAAGGGGATAATATCACAACTATAGCCAATCCAGCGATTGCGTACAAATCATCAGTGGTATCCGGAAAAGGAAAAAATTCAAATACATACCAAACCATCGGTGTGATGGATACTACCGGAGCGAACCAAACGAATGTTTACACTGCAAGCACGACCTCGGAGCTTTTAAGTTCACCCACCTGGTCGCCTGTTGGAAGTTCGCTCTCATGGATAAAGCGGATAAATGGGTATTCCGGACCTTCTGAAATTATTGCGGCGGATATTACAGTCAATTTAAACGGAGTGCCGGTTGCAGGGAACTATAGGACCATCGCGAAGGTACCGTATGAATCCCCGGACTATTTTTGGATCTTTTATCAGGCATGGTGCTCACTCGCCTCAACTGCAAAAATTGCTTTTGTCGTTACTTACGGGTCTGGCACCTCAGGTTGGACCTACCTGTACACTGTATCAACATCCGGTGGTGCATGGGACATGCTCGCATCCATCTATGACCCCATTGGCACGGGGAGCGAATTTTATTCTCACCTCTGCTGGAGTCCGGACGATTCCAAAATTGCCATCCTACTCCAAAGCAGCAGCCGGGGGAACAAAATCCTGATATTCGACAATCAGACACGAACTTTCACTGACTCAATACCAACACCATCCGGAGAAAGTAGTTTCGGTTCTCTCGACTGGTCACGCAGTGGCATGAATTCCCTCGCTGTCATAGCACACTCAACAGGATACATCTACTATGTGACGCCACCGACGAACGGAACAATACCTACAACAAATGGTGTTAGCGGGAACTTTCTATCATGGTCACCAAACAATAGCAGTCTTCTTGTCTCAACAAACGGAAGTAGAAAAGAAGGTCTAATGAAGATGATACCATTTACCTCCACGGTAACAATAATATCGAGCACCTTCTCCGGATTTAGTATTAACTGGAAAAAATAGGCAATTGGCTTCATGTTTGATTTGCTGTGAAGAAGATAAGTTGTTATACACTTTTAAGCTCAGACCTGCCAGAGTAAATCTCTGGCAGGCAGAGCATGTTTAATACTGTAACTTATATTAAAACCTTATCTTTTTAAAATTTTATGCTTAAATTTGGTTTGTTCATCATAAAATACTAATATTTCTTTTTTCGATTTTTTATTAAAAGGGAAAAAATGAAAAACGCACAAAAACTCAGATTCTTACTTTTTCTTCTTTCATTATTCATTGTAAATTTTACACTATTGCTTGCTCAAAAACAGGGGCAAGCCCGTATTGACTCACTCCTTAAAGAATTGCCGAAGGCAATCGAGGATACTAATAAAGTAAATTTACTTGCCGATTTATCGTTTGATTTCCACTTGATTAATCCAGACGAAGGGATAAAATATGGGGAGCAGGGCGTGCAACTTGCCGAAAAGCTGAACTGGAAAAAAGGGCTCGCTCGGTCTTTGAATAATTTAGGAAATTGCTACAGAGGTAAATCAAATAACCAAAAAGCCCTCGATTATTATTTAAAATCATTAAAATTAAATGAAGAGATTGCTGATAAAAAACAAATTGCATCAAATTTAAGTAATATCGGGAATATTTTTAAGGACCAATCCCATTACTCAAAGGCATTGGAATATTATTTTAAGGCATTAAAAATTAATGAAGAAATTGATAATAAAAAACAAATTGCTACAAATTTAGGAAATATAGGGAATGTTTATAATGAACTATCCGATTACTCAAAAGCTTTGGAATATTATTTTAAAGCTTTAAAAATCCATGAGGAATTGGGTAATAAAAGTGGAATTGCAAGGAATTTAGGAAATATAGGGAATGTTTATAGTGAACAATCCGATTACTCCAAGGCATTGGAATATTATTTTAAGACTTTAAAAATCTATGAGGAATTGGGTGATAAGAACGGAATTGCAGAGAATTTAATAAATATCGGGATTATTTTTGATGAACAATCCGATTACCCCAAGGCATTGGAATATTATTTTAAGGCATTAAAAATCAATGAGCAATTGGGAGAAAAAAGAGTAATTGCAAGGAATTTAATGAACATCGGGAATATTTATAATCAACAATCCGATTTTCCGAAGTCATTGGAGTATTATTTTAAGTCTTTGAAAATTGAAAAGGAATTGAATGATAGAAGCGGAATTGCTATGAATTTTGTAAATATCGGGATTGCATATGGGCATCAATCCGATTACTCCATGGCATTAGAATATTATTATAAGGCATTAAAAATCAATGAGGAATTGGGTATTAAAAGCGGAATTGCTTTCAATTTTGAACAAATAGGTAAGGTTTTCATGAAGCAATCCGATTTCAAAAAGGCATTAGAATATTATTTTAAAGCTTTGAATATCTATGAAGAATTGGGTGAAAAAAGAGGAATTGCATTTAATTTAAATAATATTGGAGCTGTTTATGGGAGCCAACATGACTTGACTAAAGCCCTGGAGTATTTTTTGAAAGCTTTGAAAATGGCTGAAGAAATAGGTGATAAGATGAATCAATTATCTATATTTCAACGTATAGGTAATATTTATATAGAAAAATCCGATTACACAAAAGCATTTGAATACTACAAAAAAGCTTTGAAGGTCTCAAATGAAATCGGCGACAGACATTTTGCATCTGATTTATTTGGAAAACTTGGCGAGTTATACTACTATATGGCAACTGATACAGCTATAAGTAATAAACAAAATACAAAATTATATTTTCGGAAAGCCGTAGAAAATCTTGAAGCCTGTGTAAAAATCCACAAGGAGATTGGAATGAAGCATCGTGAAATGCATTTTCTTAAATATCTTGTTGATTCTTATGAAGGAATTGGCAATTTTAAAAAGGCATACGAAAATATTAAGAGATATAATATCTTGAAAGATTCTGTTTTTAATTTCGAAAAGTCTAAGGAAATTGCAAACCTCGAGGCAAATTACAAGGTAGAAAAAAAGGAAAAAGAAAATAAAATCTTAAACCTTGAAATAGACAAACAAACAAGCTTAAGGAATTATTTGATTATCATTTCAATACTGATACTTTTGTTGGCAATAGTTACTTATAACCGCTACCTGCACAAAAAGAAAACAGGCAAAATTCTTGAAGAGAAAAATTCTCTTTTAAAACAAGCTAACGATGAAATCGAGCGGACTTATAAAGAAAAAATACAGCTTCAGCATGAGACTCACGAAAAAGAATCCCAGATTATGAATCTTAAAAATGAGCTTCTTGAAAAAGAATTGGAACAAAAACAAAAAGAGCTTGCAACGCTTGCAATCAACCTGGTTGATAAAAACGAGTACCTTGTCAAATTGAAAGAGCAGGCAGAATTAATAGGTCAGGCAAAGCCCGATGAGGTTTATCCGTTTGTCAGAAGTATTATCAGGTCTATAAATTTGAATGTCAAGAGTGAGGAATCATGGAAGATATTTGAAACCCAGTTCAAAGCCATCCATCGCGGCTTTATGGAATACATCGCATCTAAATACTTCGATTTGACTGTAATGGAAATGAAAGTATGCGCCTTGCTGAAAATAAATCTATCATCAAAAGAAATCTCAACATTGTTGAATCTCAGCACCAGAACAGTCGAGGACCATCGCTTAAACATAAGGAAAAAGCTTGGGCTCGATAAAGATGTTAACCTGAACCAGTTTATTGCGACCTTGCATTATATTAGTTAGAATAATTGATATTTAATGACATAATTGTATTTTTAAAAAAATTTTCAATTTTACAATTTTCAATGAATAACTCATGTTATGCAATATTGAAAACTTTATTACTACCCATTACCT
>Ga0208977_1001247_pt1 | contig 13316 bp, 7 predicted proteins | sample RifOxyA2_FD_184030 | JGI IMG/M metagenome (GOLD analysis project Ga0208977, IMG submission 184030) | Groundwater microbial communities from Rifle, Colorado - Rifle Oxygen_injection A2 (SPAdes) | ecosystem: Environmental > Aquatic > Deep subsurface > Groundwater | place: Rifle, Colorado, United...
CGTTGATGCACTTGTACGCTTAGGTCACACTGTATATTTTGAACATGGGGGAGGAGAGGGGAGTCAATTCACTGATGAAGATTACAGCAAAGTTGGTGCTAACATCGTATTTAGTGCTGAAGAAGTTTTTAAGCGTTCAGAATTAATTGCGAAGGTTCAACCGCTAAACGAAGCTGAAGCGGAACTACTTCAAGAGGAGCAGATACTTTTTACTTTTCTTCATCTTGCCGTTGCTAAAAAATCAATTTTAGAAAATTTACTAAAAAATAATGTAACGGCAATTAGTTATGAGCTTATTGAAGATTCACGCGGACTTCCGGTTCTGCACGCTATGAGTGAAATTGCTGGACCTCTTTCAATTCAAATAGCGGAAAGATATTTAGAATCTTCTTCAAAGGGAGGCAGAGGAATTTTAATGGGCGGAATTACCGGTGTTGCACCCGCTGCAGTAGTAATTATTGGTGCCGGTGTAGTTGGTACCACTGCTGCAAGAGCTGCACTTGGAAGAGGTGCTCAAGTAATTGTTATCGATAAAGATCTAAACAGATTACGGATGATTGATTCTCTTTTCCCCGGAAAGCTTACAACCGTTATGGCAAATCCTTACACAGTTACAAGAGGAGTTAAGTTTGCAGATGTTCTTATTGGAGCCGTTTTAATTAAGGGCGAAAAGACACCTCATCTTGTTACCGAATCAATGGTTAAAGAAATGAAGAAGGGAGCCGTAATTGTTGATGTTTCTATTGATCAAGGCGGTTGCATTGAGACTAGCAGGATAACAACTCTGTCCGATCCGGTTTTTTCATATAAAGATGTAATTCATTATTGTGTACCTAATATGCCTGCATTAGTATCACGCACAGCATCTTACGGATTAAATAATGCTGCAATCGAGTACATACAAAACATTGCCGAGCATGGTTTGGCAAATGCTTTGTTGGCTGATGCGGGTTTATCAAAAGGTGTTTGTACTTATAAAGCTTCCTGTACAAATGAGGCAATTGCGAACATTTTTAATGTCGAATATCGCAAGCTCAGGATATTCTCAACAAATTAAATTCACTTTTTATTTAATCGACTTTCACAATTTAGGCATCTGAAATGGTAGCTGTAATCGGCGATATTCATGGATGTCTTAACACTCTTCGCAATCTTGTTGAGCAAATAAGACAAAAATATCCATCCATAGAAATTTTTTCTGTTGGAGATTTGGTTGACAGGGGAAACTTCAGCTATGAAGTAATTGAGTTTATCAAATCCGAAAAAATAAAATTCACTGCAGGCAACCATGATTACATGATGTATTATTTTATAAAGCATCCCAATCATGAAATTGGTAAACCCTGGCCTTACAATGGGTACGAAACCACTTTAATGTCTTACAATGAACACTTTGATAAAATGAATGAACATTTAGAAGTAATTATTAATCATCCTCTTTATTATAATCTTGATGAATGCCTTATATCGCACGCCGGAATATCAAAATACATGAAGAATCTATTGCCCAATGATTTTGAAGTAAATTCATCGGAGTTAGATGAAGTTGTTCATTCGAATATAAATTCCGAGGATGGTATCTTGTGGACGCGTGGTACATTATTAAATATTGGAAAGCTTCAAGTTGTGGGGCACACTATTAAAAAAGATGTTATTTATTCTGAAAAATCAAATGCTATTTATATTGATACAGGTGTCTACTTGGGAAATAAATTATCTGCTGTTATTGTTGAAAATGGTAAGTTAATCGAAGTGCTTCAAGAAAAGACACACCATAACGATATACGCCCAAATTATTGAGGGATACTTGTTCTTCCCTAATTATAAAATCGAAATTTAAGGAGATAACATTCGAGGCAGATTAAAATAAATCGATCATGATGACTCTCATTCATATTCGAATATTGTCGAAATCCAAAATTCAATGATTCCAAAGGAAAGTCAGCATGCTCAAAACTATTCCAATCCCTTTAACCCAAGCACAAATATCATTTGGTAGTCGCTAATAAGCTGTTGGCAAGTTTTTAGAGTGCTTGATGACCTTGCAATAAGATTGCAATACTTGCTGATGAATACAAACCCGCAGGAAAATATGAAGTTGAATTTTCCACCAGCCATTTGTCCAGCGGAACTTATTTTTATGAATTACGAGCAGGCAATTTTGTTAGTGTGAAGAAGATGCAGCTTTTAAAATAAAATCTCAGTTATGCTAATTTTAAAAAGACAGATTCGGTTGGATCTGTCTTTTTTGTTAAGAATCAAAACCAATTAATCAGCTTTTGATTGAATCAAAATATCTGGTATTTTTTATTTGAGATTAAAGATTTATTAAGCATGGAAATAAAATTCATCAGACACTCTAAGTTTATTAAGAGTCTAAGCCTTCAAAGCATACTATTGTGCACTATTTTTCTTTTTGCGAATCAACTTAATCTTTTTTCGCAATCCCACCATTTTTCATTTGATCACTATACTATTGCCAATGGATTATCGAACAATTCCATCAATGCAATTCTCCAAACCCGTGATGGATTTATTTGGATAGCCACAAAAGATGGACTAAACAGATTTGATGGACAAAAATTCTTTGTCTTCAAGCATGACCCTTCACTGAAAAATTCTATTCCCGAAAATTATGTTATGAGTTTGCTTGAAAGTTCCGATGAAACATTTTGGGTTGGCACTTGGGGCGGCGGGTTATGCAAATATGATCCTATTCATGAATCATTTATAAAAATCGAAACAAATTTTGCAAAGGATAGATATATTCAATGCATTGCCGAAGACAATTATAAGAATCTATGGTTTGGAACGCTGACCGGCGGGCTATTCAAATATAATCCTGCATCAAGGAGCATTCGCAACTATAGCACCGACACCGGCAGTTTAATTCGGCTGCTAAATAATAATATAACAACTCTCGCTGTAAACCCGGATAATACATTATGGATTGGAAGTTGGGGAAGCGGTTTTTCTTTTATCGATGAACAAAAGAATATTATTAAAAATTTTGTACGTCCACCAACCAATACAACTTTTTCTAATAACAACATCTGGTTTATAGAAAAAGGGTTAGGTAAGAAAATTATTATCAGCTCGGATTTTGGAGTTGATCTATATGATCCCGAAAAAGATTTTTATGTTCATAATTTAAATTTGCCAGGAGAAATACAGTCTGTTTTGAATTCACCAGTTCGTCAAACCTTCAGGGATAGCTACAATCGGCTATGGATTGGAACTTATGAGTATTATGGACTTTACTTGATTGTGAAAGATCAATCAGGCAAATCTCACACTCATCACCTCATTAGAGAAGAAGACGATCCGAATTCGCTTACTATGAATCGAATCAGATGGATTTATGAAGATAGGAAAAAGAATCTTTGGATAGGAACTGAGGATGGATTAAATAAACTATCCGCTGTAAAACCTTTTGTTCACTTTAGATTTTTCCCATTCAGAAATACTGGCTTAGGCGGAAGAGTAATCAGCGGAATTGTTGAAGGACATGATAATATTTTGTGGTTAGGATTGGCTGGATCCGGATTCGATAGAATTGATCTTCGCAAAAACACCATTAAGCATTATCATCATGATCCTAACAATCCGAACAGCTTAGCTGAGGATGATGTTACCGCGCTATTTGAAGATCGATTTGGCAAAATATGGATAGGAACAAGAAACTTTGGATTAAATTGTTTCAACCCCAAGGATGAATCTTTCCAGCATTTTATTTTCAATCCAAATAAGCCTGAAAGTGTGGATGACAACTGGATTCATAAAATTTTAGAAACTTCGGATGGAACATTGCTGATAGGAACAAACAGCGGTCTAAAAGTATTTAATCGTACCACTCGATCGTTGATAGATTTTAAACCAGAGGTTGTGGGCAGAAATTCTTTCCCCCAAAAATATTCTGCCAACACCTTTTTTGAAGACAGTGCAGGTGAACTATGGATTGGAACCTGGCTGGATGGACTATTGCGTTATTCAAAAAAAGAAAAAAAGTTTTTTCAGTACATCCCGGATCCAACATTGAATTATAGCATCAGCTCGAATAAAATTACCTGCATTGTTGAAGATTCGAAAGGTTACATTTGGGCTGGAACTCACAGCGGAGGTATAAACAAATTTGATAAGACAAGCGGAAAATTTATTCTATATTCTTTAAAGCAAGGCCTTCCAAATGATGTTGTTTTCGGTATTCTTGAAGATGAGAAGGGTTTTTTATGGATCAGCACGCTTAATGGCTTATCGAAATTTGATCCGGAGAAAGAAAAATTTAGAAACTATGATGTATCCGATGGTATAATCCACAATCAATTTAATTGGCATGCTAGCTTAAAGAATAAGACGGGGCAAATGTACTTTGGAACTATTAACGGATTAATTTCATTTCATCCATCCTCAGTTAAAATTGACAGTCAGCCTCCGTTAGTTGTGCTTACTTCATTTAAAATATTTGGTAAGGAAGCTGAACTGCCGCAATCACTTTCATCAACAAAAGAAATTTTGCTCAATTATGATCAGAACTTTTTCTCATTTGAATTTTCAGCACTTGACATTGCACCATCTCATAAACACCAATTTGCCTATTTACTTGAAGGCTTAGATCCAAGCTGGGTGTATTCAGGTTCGCGATCAGCCGCATTCTATACTGATGTTCCTCCCGGAGAATATAAGTTTCATTTCAAAGCTTGCAATGCAGATGGTGTATGGTGTTCCCCATTATCGCTTTCAGTAATTATAACTCCCGCTTGGTGGATGACTTGGTGGTTTAAAATTCTTGTTGTAATTATATTATTAGGAATTGGATATTTGATTTATCTCTACCGATTAAAACAATCTTTGGCCATTCAAAACATAAGATTAAATATTGCAAATGATCTTCATGATGAAATAGGAAGCAACTTAAGCAGCATCAGCATCGACAGTCAATTATTGTTAAATAATAGTTCCATTGATGAAACTCAGCAGGAACTTGCATCATTCATAAGTAAAACAGTACAAGAAACTGTTGAAACGATGCGCGATTTAATTTGGTTTATTAATCCAAATAATGATTTTGGGAAAGATATGATTCTTAAAATGAAAGAAACCGCTGCAAAACTTTTAGCTGGTATGAATTGGTCTTTCAAGGTGAATTCAGAAGTTGAGCTGGAAGAATTAAATTTGGAAATCAGACGAAACATTTATCTTATTTATAAAGAAGCATTAAATAATGTGGTCCGTCATGCAAATTCCCAAAGTTGTGAAATAGAACTTCGCAATCTTGGTAATACTTTTTTATTAATGATTAAAGATGATGGAAAAGGATTTGATGAAAAAAAAGTACAAGAAAATACTGGTTTGCGCAGCATAAAGAGAAGAGCCGCAAATATGAATGCCGAAGTAAAAATTTACAGCGAGATTGGAAACGGAACAGTTATTAAACTTGTTGTTCCATTTGGCAGTAATAAATAATTATTGTATGTGCTAAGCGAATCATTAAATTAAAAATACCTTGATTGCGGTATGGGAAATATCTCGTCCATTATGAATATTTAATTATGAGCAAAACAAAAAATCTAAATAAGGACTTTCACAACATTTGGCTGGTTGAGGATAATGCTCATTTCAGGAGAACTATGAAGTGGTTAATAAACCGAACCACTGGTATGCAATGCACGCAAGCATTTGAATCATGTGAAGAAGCATTAGTAAAACTTGCAAGTGATGTTCCGCCGGAGATTATTTTACTTGATATAAATTTACCCGGGATGAGTGGAATTCAAGGTATTGAAAAAATAAAATCTATTTCTCCTACTACGCACATAATTATTCTGACTGTTTACGATGATAATGAGAAAGTTTTCGATGCTCTTTGCGCTGGTGCATCGGGCTATTTATTAAAAGATTCTTCACCTGAGAAGATCATCAACAGTATAGAAGAGCCCCAATGAGTATGCCGATTGCCCATAAAGTTTTGGAAATATTCAGTCAGCTCAAGCCGAAGAAAGCTGATTACGGTTTAACAACACGCGAGAAGGAACTTCTGCAGTTAGTTACAAGCGGACTTACAAGGCAGCAAATTGCCGATAAACTTTTTATTAGTTTTCATACCGTAACCACACACATGAAAAATATTTACAGTAAGCTGCATGTCAATAGCAAATCGGGTGCTGTTTCTAAAGTTTATAAAGAAAATATTCTTTAGAACAGCTTTCCGCTTATTTCAATTTACAAACCAGCTAAATTATCAATCTTATCATTGCATGTTTGCAAAATACCTCGAATGAGGGATTGTCCTCTACAGCCATCCAATATATTTTTAAACGTTTTAGAGAATTGGAATTAATTATTAAATAATTACGCTTAAAAAGCATAAATCACAATCACACAACAAAAAGAAAGAGGTGCTGTTATGAAAATTCTCTTACTTCGATCGGTTCTATTGATAGCTTTATTTATGCTATCATCGTTTTCGTCTTACTCACAAAATGGCTGGTGGTTCCGATCTAGCATTATCTGGTACTGATTTAGCAGTAGCTGGTCCAACCGCCGGTAATGGAGCAACAAGAATAGGGGTAGGTAGTCATTATACTGCTACTCATGGAATCGCTCCAAATGGTGGTGGGACAAAAGTAAATGAGTATTCACTTATGTTTGATTTTAAAGTTGCTCAAGCACTAGGTATGTGGCATAACTTTTTCCAGACTGATCCAGTGATTACTGCCAATGATGGTGAATACTTTATTAGAAGTAGCTCTGGAGCTTTGGGGACACTGGATTTGGGATATACAACACCTTTTGTGGTTTCTAATGACACATGGTATAGATTAATATTAACGGTTGATAATGGAAATTTTTTTAAAGCCTATATAGACGGACAATTCATTTTTCAACATAATGTTAGACCGGTAGACGATGTCCGTTATTCACTAGCATCTGTTTTGTATTTATTTGGTGATGATGATGGTGATGATGGTGAGATCGATATTGCTGAAGTTGCAATTTGGGATTATCCACTTTCCGATGCTGAAGTTGCTGTATTTGGGGTCGTAGGAACAGTTATCCCTGTTGAGCTTACCTCTTTCACAGTTTCTCAGTTGCTTGGAAATGTTACGCTTCTCTGGGCAACCGCTACTGAAACAAATAACAATGGCTTCGAAATACAAAGGAAAGATTTACAGCAGGATTGGAATGCTGTTGGGTTTGTAAAAGGAAACGGAACTACAACTAGGGCTCAGGATTATGCTTTTGTAGATAGACCGGAAAAAGCAGGAAAATATTTGTATAGATTAAAACAAATAGATTACGACGGATCTTTCTATTATTCAAGTATTGTTGAAGTTGAAATTGTTCCAACTACCTTTAAATTATATAATAATTATCCCAATCCATTTAATCCATCCACAATAATTTCCTACAATTTATCTGGGGATGCATTTGTAAGTTTAAAGATTTATAATTCAATCGGAGAGCTTGTTACAGAATTGTTTAATGGTTATCAGTCTGCAGGGTACTATGAACAGCAATTTAATTCTAATATTAATGGCGCAACTTTATCAAGTGGAATTTATTTTGTAGAATTAAGAGCAAATGAAAAAGTTCAACGAATCAAAATGATGCTAAACAAATAATTATTTTTTTACTTGAGGATTTTTCAGACTTCAATTCTGAGGAATCCTCATTTTAATTTGTGAGGAAGGAATGGATGTAAATAAGCTAACTCTTGCTCTTTTTTCTTTAATAATATTTGGTTCATATAGTTTTGCAGGCAACAGCTTAACTGCTGACAGAGTTGGCTGGTGGAATTTTAATGATACAACTAACCTTGTTACACCGGTAGTGGGATACGGATTACTCTTGCAATTAGTCGGTTCACATCAGGTCGCTGAGGGACCTAACTCTACTGACTATGCAGCCAAAATCGGAGTGGGCAGTTATTATAAAATGAAACATCAAATTGCGCCAAACGGTGGTGGAACTAAAGTGAACGAATACACCTTGCAAGTAGATTTTAAGGTTGAAGCATTGGGAATATGGCATTGCTTCTTTCAAACCACAATTCTTAATAATAATGATGGTGATTGCTTTATTAATACAAGCGGCAGCATTGGAGTTGCAGCAACTGGATATTCTGCTTACAATGTTAAAATTAATGAATGGTACAGGTTGGTCCTATCCGTGAAGAATGGTACACAATACAAATATTATTTGGATGGTGAAATACTCAATAACGGAACAGTTCAATCAATTGATGGCAGATTCTCTCTTGATTCCCTGCTTCTGATGTTTGCGGATGAAGATGGCGAGGATAATAACATTGTTGTATCAGAAATTGGCATTTGGGATAGAGCTTTATCAGGTGCCGAAATAAAAGATCTTGGCGGGTTTGGTCATAAGCCGCCCTCAGTTCCTGGCACACAATTAATTCTTGTTCCTTACTTGCAAGAACCTACAACAAGTTCGATGTATGTTTGCTGGCATGATACAATGGCCACCACAACAAGTGTTGAGTTTGGTACTACTGCTGCCTTAGGTCAAACCGAAACTGGAACAAGTGAAATAATAGCTGGTGCTTATAGATGGCATTCAGTCAAATTAACTGGTCTGCAGCCGAATACTGAATATTTTTATAAGGCAGTAAGCGGTAGCGGTTCATCGTCTGCATACACTTTTAAAACTTTGCCAGATAGTAATCACACGGGTAAAATTAGATTTTTGTTATTGAGTGATCCTCATAGCGGTGATACAACTATGGCTGTAAAGGTTATTAAAGAAGCTAAAAAGAAAATCCAGGAATTATACGGAAGTGACATTCAAAATCATTTAAACATGGTTCTTATTTCAGGAGATTTAGTTGTTGATGGCAGCAATATTGTTCAGTGGACTGATCAATACTTTGCACCGATGTCCTTCCTTTCACCCAACATCCCCTTCATGACAGTAGCTGGAAATCATGAAATAGAACATCAGAACTATTATAAGTACATGAAGTATGACGATGTGACTCCGTACGTTACTGCTGCAGAAAGATTTTGGTCCTACAGAATCGCAAATACTTTATTCATCGGTATAAATTCAAACGCAAGCAGTTTTTTTACATTGCAAAAGATCTGGCTTGATCAAGCATTAGCGCAAGCAGAAGCAGATTCAACTATTAATTTTGTTTTTGTTATGTCTCACCATTTTACAATTACTGAGTTGTGGGGTGAGGGAATGACTTATGAGGCTTTTAAAGTTCAGTACATTACAAACGAGGTTTATCCGATTCTTAAAAAGTACTCGAAAGTTATACAACATTCTTATGGGCATACTCACGGATATGAAAGAGGATCCTGGGAATCTATTGCTTTGAACTCCAGAGGTGATTTTAGAATTGTATGCGGCGGCGGTAGTGGCGGCGCTACAGATCGTTGGGGAGCTTATGCTAACAATGATTTTTCGAATATCCATGTTACGCTTGATCATTATTTCTATCAGATAATTGAAATTGATCCGGCAAACAACACATATGAATCTAAAATGTTCAGTTTAGGTAATTCAAGCAAAGCTCGTGATAATGAAATAATGGATACATGGTACAGAAAAGCGAATCAGCCTGCACCTGCTGATCCGGTTACAAATGCCCCAACAATTGATACGACTAAGATTACTTTTAACACTTCAGAGATTAGCGGTGATTCACTGATGACTGTGAAAATTCAAGTCTCACAAAATGAAAATTTTAGTACTACTGTAATTGACACGATGGTAAACTGGAAAAACATATATGGTGCTGATTTTAATTACGAACCTATTGATCGTAATAGTGGAATTGATTTAACTAAGTTATCATTTCCTACATCTCTGTTTACAAATGGTGAATTGTATCGTTACAGAGTTAAGTATCGCGATCATAATGTAAAATGGTCAAGCTGGTCAAATGTAACATCGTTTAACTTTGTAACGGGTGTTGAGGAAGATGTTATACCTAAAGTTTATGAATTGAGTCAGAATTATCCGAACCCATTCAATCCTATAACAACGATTAATTATCAGCTACCGAAGGAAAGTTTTGTAACATTTAAAGTATTTGATATTCTAGGAAACCAGGTAGCGGAATTAGTTAATGGATATCAGAGTGCCGGAAATTACAAAGTTAATTTTCCGTCGAGCAACATGAAGTTGACCAGCGGAGCTTATTTTTATGAATTACGAGCCGGTGATTTTGTTAGCGTGAGGAAAATGTTATTGATGAAATGATTTTTTTATGCTAGTGGTACTTTAAGTACGACACATAGTAGCCAAACAATTAAAGACGATAGTCAATGCTACCTTTATAATCGAGAGAATTTAAAATGTTTAGAAAAAAACTAAATGCTACGTATATAGTTGCAATATTTGTTTTTTGTTCTATTTCGGAGTTGTTCGGAGTTACAACTATAAAAGCTGACAATCCAAATTTTCAATATACCGGCAGGATTGATTATTCAGTTCCAGATAAACCGGTAATTTATTGGCCCGGTACTTACATAAGCGCTAATTTCGAGGGTTCCTTACTCATACTTATGTTAGATGATCAAACTGGGCAATCCTATTATAATGTTTTTATAGATGAAGATTACGAGCACCCTCATTTCATTGATTGCAATGCAGGAAGTCAAATCTATCTTATTTCAGCTGTACTTACAGATACAGTACACAGTCTTCTTCTCTTTCGTCGTACCGAAGCATCCACAGGTCCCACAATATTTTTAGGTATTCAGATTAATGATGGAAAAACTTTGGTTGAACCGCCAGTGAGACCTGCGCATAAAATTTTGTTTTATGGAAATTCAATCACTTGCGGTATGGGCAACGAAGCACCCGATAGCGGTACCGATGATAAAATGTCGCAAGAAAATAATTTTTTAGCTTATGGTGCAATCACCTCACGCTTATTGGATGCTGATTATATGTGTATTGCAAAAAGTGGAATCGGTATTATGATTAGCTGGTTCCCTCTTATTATGCCCGAATATTATTATCGTCTCAATCCTGATGATCCCGCAAGCAATTGGAATTTTGACGAATACATTCCCGATGTAGTTGTAATAAATCTTCTTCAAAATGACAGTTGGCTGATTGGCAACCTAAACCCAGTTCCAGATTCATCTCAACGAGTTGCTGCTTATGTTGATTTTATTCGTACAATTCGCAGCAGGCATCCGAATGCTTTTATTGTTTGTTCATTAGGAAGTATGGATGCAACAAAAGTTGGATCACCCTGGCCGGGATATATTGAAAGTGCTGTTCAATTTGTACACGCTGCAGATAATGATACAAACATCACTACTTTCTTTTTCCCATTTGATCCGGCTTGGACTAAGCATCCGCGAGTGCGCCATCATTTGATAATGGGTCAAAACCTTGCTGATCATATAAGTGATAAAATGGGATGGGTAACTGGTATTGAAAATATTTTTACCACACAATCACCGAATAATTTTGAGCTTTTGCAAAACTATCCGAATCCATTTAATCCATCTACAAAAATAAAATATTCTGTCCCATGTGTAGGGGCACGATGCATCGTGCCCGTACAATTAATTGTTTATGATGTGCTTGGAAATGAAATGGTTACTCTGGTGAATGAGCATAAACCCGCTGGAAAATATGAAGTTGAATTCTCCGCCAATCATTTATCCAGCGGAACTTATTTCTATGAATTACGAGCAGGAGATTTTATTAGTGTGAAGAAAATGTTATTAGTTAAATAAAAGTAGATATGTTTTACTATTGTCAAAAGGCTGCCTTAATAAAGCAGCTTTTTTTTACGCACTTGTTCAAGAAAAATCTTTGCGTGTCTTGAAAAATAAATTGTTCTTTAAAAATCGCGCTTTAAAGCTCTTTTTGTAAGAAAAATTGATGTGAGTGAAATTGTTAGAGAAACTAGTACAATTATAAATGAAGTAAGGTAAATATTCTTTAACCGTTCTTGAAATCCAAAAATATCATTGTAATAGTTGTAAACCGGTATGAATAATAAAGCAATCAGAAATACAATCAGAATAATAGTAAATAGAAATGTTAGCGATGCACCTTGAGACGATGCAATTCTAATCGGACTTTTTTCTTTGAGATTGATGAATAACGAACCCATCCCAAAGTTTAAGGATACTATTGCCAACGTGATAAATCCAATATTAATTGAAGAAGTAAGGTACAATGCCTCCGGAAAATTTAGATGTGAAAAGTAATTCAATCCTTGTCCTAACAAAAAAATAAAAGAAAAAAGTATTAGAAATTTTACAACTACAAATTTTCTCATGGAGATTGGGGAGCTTTTCAATTTCCAGTATGCATCTCCTTCCAAGCTGAGTGCCGGAAAGGCGAATCTTAACGAGAGTGATGATATTAAAAATAAGTTAAACGAAAAGATTACAACATAAATTATTGCTCTCAGGCTATAGTTATATGCATTAAGCAATCCTTCGTCTATTCCACCTAAGCTGACAATAAAAATTGCGATTAAAAAAATTATGACTGAGAGGTGAATCCATTGTCCCGGTTCCCGGAAAAACTGCAGGAATTCCTTTTTAAGCAGAACATCAATCTGTTGTGTAAAAAAAGATTTGTTATTGAATATCTGCTTCGAATTTATTCTTTCTTTTGGTCGTGTGTTTTTAATTTTTAATTCGAAAGATTCAAGCCAGGTTTTGTAATAAAGTTTTTTTGCTGTGAAAAGAGCGGCAATTAAAAACATTAGCGAAGTTCCAAGCAATAAGCCGATGTAAGGCAAAGCATTCATCGATTTACCTGCAGAGAACCAATACAAAGAATCGGCAATCCAAAAATTGGGAAGAAATTTTAACATTGGATTATCAAGTGACCCGAAGTAACCGTTTATGTTCGGATAGAATACCATCACTTGCTCAACGATAGAAATCGGATTGCTTGATTTAAAGAATAGGAGCAAACCGATTAAATAAAGCATTATTAATCCGGCAATGACTTTTTTTAATCCAATTTTATATGATATGCGAATCATGAACATGAGAAATATTACTCCTAATGAAGCTGCTATTAGCATAAATGGGAGAAGCATCAAAAAGAAAAAGAAGATGACGAAGAAAAAATCTATTTTGAAGTATGTTGAGTACCCAAGCATAACAGCCGAAATCATTAACAGCATTGTTGTTGAGCTGTAAAAGAAATTATCTAAAAATTTTATTAGAAAAATCTTTGTAAATGAAATTGGCTTCGCAATTAAATAATAAACTTCTTTGGATTTGTAAAGAGTTGAAAAAGATACGATTATATTGCCGGCATTCACTGCCATGAAGAAAATAAACAGAATAATTGAAACG
>Ga0208977_1001252_pt1 | contig 13239 bp, 5 predicted proteins | sample RifOxyA2_FD_184030 | JGI IMG/M metagenome (GOLD analysis project Ga0208977, IMG submission 184030) | Groundwater microbial communities from Rifle, Colorado - Rifle Oxygen_injection A2 (SPAdes) | ecosystem: Environmental > Aquatic > Deep subsurface > Groundwater | place: Rifle, Colorado, United...
CATCTACCAATCCTTTTTCTGGTGAGGAAGGCAAGAAACCTAGTCCTGGAATAAATCCAATAAATGTATTTATAGATACGCTACCAAGAGGTCCAAGTAAACCCGATACTTTTTTAGAAAGCCTTCCAAGAATGGTAATATCAGCTGTATTCGTCACCATATCAAGATTTCCTGAAAAATAAAGACTAAGATTTTTACCTTGAGAAGCTATATTATCGGTTTTTAGGGTTCCATCTTTTGCAATAACAGTGCCCTTTAATGTTTCAAAGTGTCCTGTCTCCTGAGGTGCAATAAGATCAAGTATATTATTTATATTTAACCCTGCTACGCCACTTTGAACCACATTAGCTGCTCTTAATAAATATTCAAGAGAACCTAATCGTACCAGACGTCCATCAGTAATTTCAAAATTTGCAACTCCATTAGCATTAGCTATTAATTCTTCAGATGTAGAACCTCTTGTACGGAACTGAGCATCACCGCTTAAAACTCCATAAACTTCGTTAGGCAGACTCATTAATGTAGTTGCTGCAGCGTTTGCCTGCATATCTTTTGCTGTTAAATCTACTGCTAATTCAGTAGTCTTTAAATTATACAATACTTGGCCATTAGCTATACCACCGGCTGTTTCAAATGACAAATTAGACACTGTAAGCAACCAGTCAGGTGTAAAATCAAGATTAGTAATCATATTATTCGTAATTAAGTTATGAATAATTAACTCATCTGCACATATCACACCATTTTCAATAACAAAAGGAGGTAAATCTATTTCAGCGTGTTCTTCTACAGGTTTTTTAAAGAGCTCTGCTATTTTATCAATATTAAGTGAAGGAGAATAAACGATAACTGATTTAACAAGCAAGGGACTATCCATAATATTTGATATACTGGCTTTAACTTTTAAAGGGGATTCTGCTACTGTCATATAGCTATCTTTAACTATTATTTCATTTTCATTAAGACTTGTAATTGCATAATCAATAAGCACATCTCTAGAAGGAATTGCGACATTGTTTAAAGTTAGATTACCTAATATTTGAGGGGAACTTATTCTACCCTGAAGCATTACACTACCGATAAATTCTCCTTTAGAAAAGAAAGGTTGATTATCCTGGGTCTTTATAGCATTGTTTAATAGCGTTATATCAAATGGGCTAGGTGTTAATACACGAAATTCTTGAAAAACAGGATTATCTGTTTGCAGACCATCGATAATTCCACTTATTTTTAACAATTTTTCAAGTTCTGCTTCTGTCTGAGAAGTTAATGATGCAGAATTCATAGCTGTTAAAGGTGTGTCAGCTATAGAAACTTCTAAATCCTGAATATTTATTTTATTTTGTGTTCCAGCTGCTTTTAAATTGAATATCCTAACTTTATCATCAGGTAAATTTAAATTTGGCTGAAATGATATGGAAGTGCCCTTATCAAGTGTCATTTGGGCTAATATATCCCAATTATTAAGATTGCCTTTAAGTGTTGCGCTAATTGGAATTGCACCTTTTGCAACAATAGGTTGATCCAAATACTGGTTAATATATTTATCAATATCTGTTGACACAATTTCAGCTGAGGTAACAACATTTAATACAGGCTTTATTCTATAATTTTTTACTGCACCATCAAGATAAAATCTGGATTTTGATAATCTAGTGTTCAAGTTATCAAAATATATATCATCAGAAGTGACAGTAATACCTCCATTACTTAACTCTATGGGTGTATTTTCCTGTGAGTATAAAGCCTGTACATCATCAAACTTAATATAAGCTTTATAATCTTTAGGATCAACATTTACATCAATATTTACCTGGCCATCAAGGTTTTTAAACTTTGCAACTTCGTTTCTAATACCCTGTGGAACTATTGGCGCTTGAAGCAATTCTTTTATTTTGTCAAATTCAAACTTTTGAGCTTGTAGTTTGAACTGAGGAATAAGAGTATCAGCTGCAAATCCGGTTACCTGCCCGGCTATTCTTATTGGTATTCCAAGTACTTCAGCCCTAGTTCCTTCTGTAAATACTCCATTTGGGGTAACAAGCAATTCACCTTTTAATTTTTCAATAGGATATCCTAATTCTCTGGTTATCAGAGACGTTTTATCCATATTAAATTTGGCATATTTTAATAAATCATCACTGTCTACTTTACCATTCAAACTAATTTCAGTTTTAGCATGCCCTGAAACATTGATAAAACTTTGTAAGTCTTTCTGAGCATTAGCTAAAGCAGGACTATTTTTTACAAATTTATGAGCAGCATTAAGATCAAGATTAGGGGCAGACAAAACCATAATCATATCTTTTTTATTCTCAATAGAGCCGTTAGTGGTTATTTGACTTTGCATAACTGTACTTTGCAGGTTAGTAAAAATTGCTTTTTCATTTATAAAACTTATCTTGCCAGCTAAATTCTTAAATGGCTCTGCAAAGCCTGCAAGAGTTGCTACAGAATCATGAAGATTCAATTCCCCTTTAGATTCGAGGATTTTTTCAGTTCCAGTCAGATATATAACCGTATCAGCATGACCTGATACTTCTTTTATATCTTTTAAAGCATCTTTTACCTCTACAAGAAGTGGACTGTTAGATATTAGCTCATGTCCAGTAACTAAATTCATATCTGGCATAGTTAATTTGACATCAGAATAACCTTTAAGTGTTGTATAACCTTCAGCTATAACCTTTGATTCGCCCATAAATCCAGATATGCCATTATACACAACCCTATCATTGTCAAATTTGAGAGTGCCTTTTACATCATGAAATTTCCCATAAAGATTTTCATAATACCCTCTGGCATTAAGCACCTCTAAATAACCGTTAACACCTGGAATACTGGGAGCTTTAAACTTGCCTCGGATATTTAAATCAACTTTTCCTGAACCTCTGCCATATATATCAGGAACGGGACCAAGTTTAAAGTTCAAAATATCCTTTAGCACAAGAAGCATATCCCTGCCTCTTTTTAAATCTATAACCCCTGTTTTTACATTGAGGTCTATAGTTTTATTGACAGGAGAAACCATTCCAAAAGCTTTTACAAGACCATGCTGATCTGTATATTCATAAATATCAAGTAATAATGATTTTCCGAGAAACTCTATCTTTCCATAGCCTTTAGGCACCTTTATCGGGTTTAATCCTATGGACAAATCATTAAATTTTAAATCTCCAAATAAATCAGGAGTTTTAGGTCTACCTTTTATAGTTAAGTTTACCGACAAATTCGCGTCAATGTTATGCTTATGGACTTTTGAAACAGCATCTAAGGGAACCTTGATTTCTTTAGGAAAAGCATCAAGTAATTCAGCAGCTCTGGAATTATCAATTAATAATTTTAAGTCTAAAACTTTATTCTTAGTTTTAAACTTTGAAATCTTGCCATTTATTTTTACTCTGGATTTTTTATTTACCAGGTTAAACTCTTCTAATGTCAGATCATTATTGAATTTACCTTTTGCATAAACATTTGCAGGACCGACAATATTTAAAACTTCACCTTTAACTGGACTTACAGCATATAAATCAGATAATAAGGCTTTTACCATAAAATTGTTTGATTTAAGCTTAGATTTTGTTAAATTAATATCAAAATCCATGTTTAATTTACCCTGAAGACTTGAGTATTTACGGGGAGCATATTTATTTATATAAGCCAGATAGAGGTTTGGATATAAATTCTGTATCTGGCCTTTTATTGATGCATTATTCTTTGCAAGTCCCCCCTTTTTAATAGGAAATTTACTTGAATATTCAACATCAAAATAGGTATTTGGCTTTTTACTGGTTACAACCTGCCCTTTAGTATTTATTCTCAAAAATTTATCAGGATCAAAATCAGATATCTTAACGTAATCTCCTACAATTGTATGCTTTTGCATTGGAGACATAAATTCATCATTAAAATATATTTGATAATTATTCGCTATAATTCTGGTATTATCCAAAACAGGTTTGAATTTTGAAGGTTTATCGGACTTTTTTGGGATTAATTGCTCTATATCGAACTTTCCTGCTTTTGACCTATTAATATAAGCTGCAGGATTATTAGTTTTAATTTCACGTATAACAATTTTATTACGTAAAAAAGGCAGCATAGATAATTCTACTGAAGTATGCCCGGTTGAAATAAAATCAGAATTGTCCGGATGCTTTATATCTATACTGCTAATATGAAGTTTAATCCCTAGATTCCAGGTTGCTGAGGTATCAAGCTTTCCAAGTACAACCGGCACATCCAGATTTTCTTTTATAGCCTGTTCTATTTGGGGTCTATGCTTCTCGATATTTATCAATTTTGGAACAAATTGAAAATAAAGAGTAATAATACTAACAAACAATATTGTTAATGCTAATATTATTGCTCTCTTATTATTTGGGCTGATAGACATTTATCTTAAAGCTCTACTTGCAATCTTCTTACTACTTTAGATTATAGTACATTATTTACTGTTATTATTATTGCACATCGCCAAATTAGTTAGTAGTACAATCAAATAAAGGAAAAACCGGAAAATATTTAAACTTAATAGTTTGAAATAATTTCTCTCAGATAGTTTTATTATTATTTTTATTCGAAATTGGTTTCATATAATGATTATTATCAAAATAAAAAATTATTTAGATTTTAAAATTATATTTAAATATTTAAAATATCTGAACTAACATATTGACCTACTCTAACTGGAGATGAGATGTTTTTTAGTATTAAATTGCATTATTTTATTCCATAAATATTGCGAAATAGGCTATTTTTTGCAGGAATTTTCTAAATGATAGGATCAAGAGTAATATTAGAGTCGTTCTGTAAGAAGAAAATTTTTGCCTCTACATTTTTCAGCGCAAAGCACCATTACTTTGTTTAAAAAATAATGATGAGGAGGTTATGTTATTAGCCTATGAAATGCGAAGGTGACCTTGTCACTTTTTCAAGTCATCAATTATTCCACTTAATTATGTGCGTTAGCACCAGCGACGGAAATAATATAACTTCCTGAACTTATGAAACAATCTACTATTGAGAACCTCTTAAATATCTTTGGACTCTCTGTTCTATATCTGATTCATTATTAACCTGTTTAGGTCTTAATTGAGGCCCTGAGCTATTTTTAGAATTGAGAGGCATTTCTTGTCTGGTTTCAGACTTAGGTACAGGAGCAAAATTCTGCTCTGGATTTTGTGTTTTTGGTTTTACATTATCAGAATCATATCCATGTTTTGGTGGATACTTTTGTGGATATTTGTATTGAGGCTTTGTTTCTATCGATCTTGGCGTTGTATCTTTTGTTTTTGCAGGTTTATTTTCAGGTTTAATATCATAATCCTGCTCAAATGTATCTTCAATTTCAGATTTAACTTTCTTATCTTCCTTTTTAGCGTCCTTATTTTTCTTGCTTTTGTTTCTACTAACCTTCTCAATAGAGATTTTTTTGTCATTTTTATCTTTTTTGTCCTGTTTCAAAACGTTTGTCTTTACAGGCTTTCTGAAATATCTTGGAGAAATATCCTTGATTTTATAATATTCTGTACTGAATATTCCCCATAGTTGTGCACAATTACTGCTAAATACTCCATTTAAAGGTGTGTTTTGATCATTTCCCATCCAAATAACTGTTGCTGTATCCGGGGTAAATCCTGAGAACCAAATATCTCTAACATCATCGGTCGTTCCTGTTTTTCCAGCAACAACCCTGTTTTTTAGTTTTGCTTGCTTACCTGTACCTTTTTCAACTACGTCTACTAATATAGAGCATAATTGTGCTACAAAGTTCGGACTCACAACTCTTATTGGGTAACGATCATGCTGGTCCAGTATATTATTATCACTATCTTCAACTCTTATTATGGCTGTAGGCTCCATATAAACACCTTCTCTAGCTAGCGTAGAATAAACAGTTGTCATTTCTAAAGGTGATATTCCCGTTGAACCTAGTGCAATAGAGAAATTTCTGTTAATAGGACTTTTTATACCTAATAATCTAGCAGTCTCAATAATTGAATCTACTCCAACTTTTAATGCAACTCGCACGGTAGGGGTATTTCTGGATAAAGTCAAAGCCTTTCTTACAGTCATTCTTCCCATGTATTTCCCGTCCCAATTGTGCGGAGACCAAACATTCCAACCGGTATTAAACGAGATCGGAGAATCAACAATCGGACTTTCAGGAGTTATTTTACCTAATCTAAGCCCTGTTAAATATACAACCGGCTTAAAAGATGATCCTGCGGCACGCTTTGCAAAAACAGCTCTGTTAAAATTACTTTTTTGATAATCCATGCCACCAACTAAGGCTTGAATATAACCATTATCAACATCAATTGATACCAAAGCTCCCTGAGTAACTCCAGAACCTTTAGGGATTGATTTCACCCCTTCTTTTATTGTCTTTTCTGCTATTTCCTGCACTTTTGGATCCAGAGTAGTATAAACACGCAGCCCGCCTCTTCTTACAACATCTTCCCCATATGTTTGTCTAAGTAAATATGATACATAATCAACAAAATAAGGGAATTTAGAATAACTTTGCTTTGGTGAAGCCAATTTTAAAGATTGTTCTTCTGCCTGAATTCTCTGCTTATGAGTTATATAACCATAATGTTCCATTCTTTCAAGAACAAGTTTTTGTCTGAATTTTGCGCCTTCAAAGTTTCTATAGGGAGAATACCCTTCAGGAGCTTTAATTAACCCTGCCAACAATGCCGATTCAGCTAAATCCAGTTTGCTTGCAGACTTTTTAAAGTATCTTCTTGCAGCTTTTTCTGCTCCATAAGATAAATTTCCCCAATAGATCTGATTTAAGTACATTTCAAGTATTTTATCTTTAGTAAAATTCTTTTCTACTCGAATAGCTAATATAGCTTCTATAAGTTTTCTTTTGAATGATCTTTCAGGAGATAAAAAAGAATTCTTTACCAGTTGCTGAGTTAGAGTACTACCCCCTTGAATAGAACCATCACCCGAAAAATTATTGAATCCTGCTCTTATCGTTCCAATTAAATCAATACCTTTATGAGAATAAAATCTGTTATCTTCAACGGCAATAACTGCCCTTTGAAGATAAGGAGATATTTTATCAAGTGAGACCAGGACTCTATCCTCATCTCCATGGATATTAGCAATAAGTTTATTGTTTATATCATATATTAACGTAGCCTGATCAGGTTTATGAGCCTTTAACATATCAGCATCAGGCAATTCACTTGCTAATTGTATAGTTTTAAACGTAAAAGTCATCGATATAAGAAAAGCAACAGCTAGCAAAGTCCCTAGCATTATCATAACCAATGTACGGTTTAATTGTTGTTTTTCTATCTCAGATTGTGTAGGGATATCAACAATCGAGAATTTATCAATCCGCCTTTTATTCATAAGCTGCGGACTCCCCTTTTAAAGCAAACTCAACTCCCCACATTATGATTGCTAAGCACAATATGAGTTAATAAAAATATATTTATCTAGCACTAATGCATTTTTATAGGTAGATATATTCCTATACAAAGCAATTTTAATTTTAATCAATACACTAGTGCATTGTTAATTTAATTTTGATGAGTTAATTTCTTCCGTCGCTGTTCAAACTCTACGAGTTTTCAAGGCTCCTCCAGAAACAAACTCATCATCAAAACTAATTTAACTGAGTACTAGTACTCTGACCGATTAATTTTGAAGGGAGGTATGTTTTCGCAGGAGCCTTACCTGTCTAACAGGCACAGCGACGGAGAAAATTTGCCTCCCTGAAATATCTTCATAACTTTTCGGTCACTTCACTAGGCTACTATTTTGCTAAAGTCTGCCAGCTTCAAGAACTTTTCTCTTATGTTACCCAGTAATGATAATCTATTTTGACGAATATCCATATTTGGATCCATTACAAGAACTTCATCAAAGAATTTTTCAATTACAGGTACACATGATTCGAGCTTTGAAACTAGTTCGTTATAATCAAGATTATCTTCATCTATACCTTTTGCGCAATTCCACAATTGACCTTCAATATCATGTACAAATAGACTAGGATCAGGTGTAGGATTAAATTGCTCAGATTTAATGATTCTATGAATTCTATTTGCTGCATCATGGAATAAATTATAATTTTCTTTTTCTACGAGTTTAGATAACACTTCAGTACGTTTTACAAGATCTTTCAGATCAGCTAAAGGATCTTTTGTACTTAATGCAGCCTCAACCACATCATATCTATAGTTTTCTGTCAGATAAATTCTCAATCTTTGAATAATGAAATCCCTTATCTCGCTGACTAAAATCCCTGTGTTCTCAATTTTTACAGGCTGAATAGATACTGCATTCTCAATAACTTTAGACAAATTAAGATTTATATCTTTCTTAATTATAGTAATAATAATACCTAGAGCAGCTCTTCTTAATCCTAACGGGTCAGCAGAGCCTGTGGGTATTTTACCTAAAGCAAAAACACCGGCAATTGTATCAATTTTGTCGGATATGCCAACAACCTGCCCTGTTATGCTATCAGCTAATTCTCCATCAGCTGAAACCGGCATATAATGTTCTGCAATTCCAACAGAAACAAGACAATCTTCTCCATCCAGCTTTGCATAATTCATACCGATAAAACCTTGAAGTTCAGTAAATTCTCTTACAAGCGAGGTTACAAGGTCAGCTTTGGATAAAAGTGCTGTTTTCTCAACGTTATCTATGGTGGCTTTATCCAGATTAAGTTCTTCACTTGTAAAGTAAGATATTTCTCTTATTCTACTTACTTTATCGTGGATAGTTCCAAGTCCTTTTTGGAATGTAACTCCTTTTAAATCCTCAATTCTGGATTCAAGAGTTCTTCTTGTATCTTCAGTATAGAAGAATATTGCATCATCGAGTCTTGCTTTTAAAACTCTTTCATTACCTCTTTTGATATTTTCCAGTGCTTTAGCTGCATCATTATTGGCCATAGTAATAAAATAGTTCAATAACTGACCATTTTCGGCAAATACAGGAAAATATCTCTGATGCGCTGCCATAACAGTAACAATTACATCTTTTGGTATTACAAGATATTTTTTATCAAAGCTTCCAAGAATTGGATGTGGCCATTCTACAATATATGTAACTTCATCAACCAATTCAGGGTTTAAATGAACATTTCCATTTACTGATTTAGCTATATTAGATGCTTGTTTTATTATTTCTTCACGACGTTTAACCGTATCAATAATTACTTGAGCTTTATATAAATCTTCCATATAACTATCTGGAGAAGTTATTTCAACTTCTTTATTGTTATAAAATCTATGACCTCTTGAGCATCTGGTAGATTCAATGTCAGCAATCTTTATTTTTACTTCTTCATTATCCATTAATGAGACTAGCCATCTAATAGGACGTGAAAATCTAACTTCCAGATCTCCCCATCTCATAAAATGAGAACCCTGTAACCTTAATATAATGTCGGGAATAATATCTTTAAGGACTTCACCTGTTTTTCTGCCTTCTTCTTTAACCTTTGCAAAGACATATTCAACATTTCCAACAGATTCTTTATATAAATCTTCAGGATTAACATTTTGTTTTTTAGCGAACCCAATTCCTGCCTGGGTAATGTTTCCATTTCCATCAAAAGCAGCCTTTGTAGGCGGACCTTTTATTACTTTTTCAATGTTTGGTTGTGATTCTGTAATATCTTCAACAATTACAGCAAGTCTTCTTGGCGTTCCGTATGTTTTTATGTCTTTATAAGAAATTCTATTTCCCTCAAAGGCTTTAGCCAAGGATTCTTTTAACTGTTCCATTGCTGATGGGATAAACTTATATGGTAATTCTTCAGTTCCAATTTCAATTAAATATTTTGTCACAGCTTTAACCTTTCCAGATTTTCTATAAGCCTTTAAGTTATTATAACTAAATAGTTTTTATAAATGGATTATAAAATATAATTTTATTTTAAATTATAAAAAATTAATACTAAAAATGTAAGTAAATATTATGAATTACAATAATATGATAAAATCTTTAAATAAAGAGAATGAATATGGTAATCTACCATTATTAAGAGGGTTAAAGATGATTCATTATAGATTTAAACTTTTTTCTCTAATAGTTTTATTCACACTATTACTTACTTCCTGCTCAAATCTTGACATCCAGACACTTAACCTTAAAGCTAAACAGCTGATTGATAGTGGAGATATTGACGGAGCTATTGGTAGGCTGGAATCTATAAATGATCTAAATCCTGCTTTTCCTCAAACACATTACAATTTAGGAATTGCTTATTATAAAAAAGGTGAATTTGATAAAGCGGTAAAATCTCTGAATGAAGCTGTAAGATTAGATCCAAAACTTGGAGATGCTTATTATTCATTAGGAGTAATATATGAAGATTTAGCGCTCACAGATATTGAGAAAGCATCTAAAGATAACAAAATAGAAAATCTTGAAGTGGTGAATAAAATATTAGAAAACCTGAAATACTCTCAGGAATCATATAAAAAATATCTTAATTTGACTCAAAACCCTTCAGAAACTGAAGATATTAAGATAAAGCTTGAAAACATAAATAATGATATAAATAAATATCAAAGTATACTCATAGAAAAATATGATCCAAACCAAGAATAATAAGGAAAAAATATGATATTAAGCTCCCCAGGTCCTATTGCTTTTGAAATTGGCCCTTTAACAATTCGCTGGTACGGAATAATTATTGCTATTGCCTTCATAATAGGTTTATTGGTAACAACTAAAATTGCAAAAAAGCAGAATGAAAATCCTGAACATATTTTAGACCTTGCTTCTTATCTGTTAGTTGGCTGTGCAATTTCAGCAAGGTTATATTATGTGATTTTTAACTGGCAATATTACAGTCAGCATTTGAGTGACACATTTAAAATCTGGCAGGGAGGTTTGTCAATTCACGGTGCAATTATTGGTGGCTTTATTATATTAGCAATATACACTAAAATTCATAAACTTTCTTTCCTGAAATATGCTGATATAATAGCTTATGGTGCAATATTAGGACAAGCTATCGGTAGATGGGGTAATTTCTTTAATTCAGAAGCTTTTGGTGCTCCCACTAATTCTCCTATAAAACTCTACATCCCTCCTGAAGCTAGACCAATAGAATATAAACAATGCGAATTTTTTCACCCAACTTTCCTGTATGAGTCTATCTGGAATTTATTAGTATTTTTATTGCTATACTTTGTAGTAAGAAAAAAATTTAAAGGCCAAAATGGGGTAATAGTATTTACATATTTAATTTTGTATTCGATAGGACGGATAATTATAGAAAGTATAAGAATTGATAGTATTTATTCAATCTTTGGAATACCTTTAGCTCAATTTATCAGTGTTATTATAATATTAATTGGAATTATCGGATTGTATTATGTAACAAGAAATAAAAAACACGCTGGACAGTAACAAATGTTTTTGTATAAAATAGTGTTAACAGATAATTAAACCAATAGAGAGGTCATATGCTTTGTCCGTTTTGCGGTTATGAAAATAGTAAAGTCTTAGAATCACGAACAACTGCTGAAAAGTCTAGTATTAGACGAAGAAGAGAATGTGAGAATTGTCAGCAAAGATTTACAACTTATGAGAAAATTGAATTTTCACCTATATTAGTTTTAAAAAGAAACGGTTCACGGGAAGAATATTCTCGTGAAAAACTATTCAATAGTGTAATTAATGCCTGCAGTAAATGTGATATACATGTTGAAATAATTGATGAAATTATTAATGATATTGAATCTTCCATAGCAGGCAAAAGAGAAGTTAGCTCTTTTTATATCGGGGAAAGAATCTTAGAAGCCCTTAAAGAGCTTAATCAAATTGCATATATCAGATATTTGTCTGTATTTAAAAGATACAAAACCCTCGATGACCTGCTTGAAGAGATACAAGAACTAAAAGAGGCAACGAGCACGGTTTAATAAAAAATGTCTATTTTAGCAGAAATATCCAGAATTCTTAAAGAAGAAACTGGAGAATACAGCTATTTTATACCATCTTTATGGTTAGGAGACTTTTCTAAAAGAGAAAATGTCAAAATTAATCCTGCTAAACATTATGGTAAAATCATTGATTTGATACTTTCTCAAAAAGAAGAAAACATAAACTATAACACTTCTTTTTCTACAATAAAGCAAGAAATACATAAATTTCCTGGGGATTGGTTAAGTAATTCAAATATATATAACCTTTTCGTCAGGCTAACAACGGCATATGATCATAATAATGATGGTATTCTTGGTGGGTTACTTTCAGATACTACATTGAATAATGAAAGTATTAGAGAAACAGGCACTTTCCTGAAAAGCATAGCCATTCTTCCTTATCTGAAAGAGTTAGGGATAAATACAATTCATCTTTTGCCTATTACTTCAATAGGCAGTGACGGAAATAAAGGTGATCTTGGGTCACCTTATGCAATAAAAAACTATTATGAAATCGATAATACTTTAGCCGATACATTGATCTATTTACCTGTTGAAGATCAGTTTAAAGCTTTTGTAGAGGCTGCGCATATATTAGGAATGAGAGTCATTCTTGAGTTTGTATTCAGAACTGCGTCAAAAGATGCTGACTGGATAAAAATTCATCCTGACTGGTTTTACTGGATAGACAAGAATACATCACAAGAGCATATCTCGCCTAAATTTACTAAAAAAGAGCTTGAAACCATACTTGAAATTCCTGAAGGAAAAGGAGAATATATCCCACCACATAATGATTACAAAAATTTCTTTAAAATACCTCCTAAGCCGGATCAAATTAGGCTTGAAAATGGTAAATATATCGCATTAAGAGATAATGAAGAATTAAAAATACCAAGTGCATTTGCTGATTGGCCACCAACTGATATACAGCCACCCTGGACCGATGTGACTTATCTTAGAATGTATAATTATCCTTATGATAAAGGGGAGAATTATAATTATACAGCCTATAATACAATTCGCTATTACGATCCTGAATTTGCAAAACCTGAAAATGCAAATAAACCCCTCTGGATTATGATTAAAAATATAATACCTCATTATCAGCAAGAATTTGGCATTGATGGTGTAATGATAGATATGGGGCATGCCCTGCCTTCAGAATTAAAGCAAGATATAATTAAACTGGCAAGAGAAAATGACCCTGATTTTGCACTCATCAATGAAGATTTTAGCATTACAAAAACTGCTCGTGATGAAGGTTATAATGCAGTAGTAGGGCATACCTGGGTGGTCGAATATGAAGAAAACGGTT
>Ga0208977_1001259_pt1 | contig 13188 bp, 10 predicted proteins | sample RifOxyA2_FD_184030 | JGI IMG/M metagenome (GOLD analysis project Ga0208977, IMG submission 184030) | Groundwater microbial communities from Rifle, Colorado - Rifle Oxygen_injection A2 (SPAdes) | ecosystem: Environmental > Aquatic > Deep subsurface > Groundwater | place: Rifle, Colorado, United...
TAAGGATATTGGACGAAAGGCTCAAGAAAAAAACTAAAGGCAAAAAGATCGATTTAGAAAAGATAAAAAAACAGATCGAGAAAAATTTTGGAAAAGTCGGAATAAGGTAGATAATGTTATGAGAATTTATATTAAAGTTTCACCTCGCTCTTCAAAAAACGAGGTGATAAAAATATCCGACGGGGAATATCGCGTAAAACTGACCGCGCCGCCGGTGGACGGCGAGGCCAATAAAAAGCTGGTTGAAATTTTAGCGGAGCATTTTGGTGTTTCTAAAAGCGCGGTGAATATCGTCGGCGGGAAAAGCGCCCGGACAAAAATAGTAGATATTTTGTAATTCCTAAAACCGAGTTTTAGGAGAGATTCGAGAAGTGACTAAATCCAAAATATTTTTTTGGTTGGCAGCATCTTTCATCGGAGGCGTGGCGATGGCTTCTTTCTATTACCCAAAAATTATTGTTGGATATTTTTTGTTGGTAGGGTTGGCGTGCAGTGTTATATTTTTAGTTATATTCTACGGGAACAAACCGGCGGTTGTGGCCGGTTTTTGTTTGGCATTTTTCATCTTGGGAGCACATCTTGCCGGTGTGAAACTTAATAATTTGAAAAATCTTGATAGAGACGGAAAAAAATTTTACGGGGAAGTTATGATTGCGCGCGAACCGGAACAAAAAGATAAATATCAGAAAATAATAATTTTACCAACAGTTTGGACATCCGATGTCCAAATGCAAAAAGGACATCGGATGTCCACATCCGGACAAGTGCCGAAAATATTGCTTAATGTTTTTGATATGGACGAATACGCTTATGGAGATATTTTGAAAGTAGATTGCGTGTTGAAAATACCGGAAAACTTTTCCTCTGAATTCGATTACAAAATGTATCTGGCGAAAGACGGAATTTTTTACGAATGCCAAAAAACAAAAATGGAAAAGACGGGAAGAAATGAGGGGAGCGCGGTCTATAAATTTATTCTCGGCGTCAAAAACCGATTCAACGAAAAAATCGAGCGCCTGATTCCGTCTCCGGAAGCCGGGCTTTTGTCGGGTCTGCTTTTGGGCGGCGATTCCCTGCTTTCTAAATCTTGGCAGGAGCGGTTTTCCGTCACCGGCATGACGCACATTGTAGCGGTGTCGGGATATAACGTGACCATTATTGCCGAATATTTGATGCTGGCGGGAATAATCATTGGCCTTTGGCGCCCGCAGGCTTTCTGGTTTGCAATAGTCGGCATTGCTCTTTTTGTTTTTATGATCGGACTTCCGTCTTCGGCGGTTCGCGCCGGAGTGATGGGAGGACTGCTTCTTTGGGCGGCCAAAAACGGGCGGCTGGCCAATTCGCAAAACGCCATTATTTTTTCGGCGGTGGTGATGCTTCTTGTCAATCCTTTGCTTTTACGCTGGGACGTCGGTTTTCAACTGTCGTTTTTGGCGACCTTGGGAATTATTTATCTGTATCCTCTTTTTCAAAATAACCTGGTGAAAAATCACAAAGCCCTTGGAATAACCGAAATGTTTATTCTTACTATTAGCGCCCAAGCTTTTGTTTTGCCGATTATTCTTTTCAATTTTGGGAGACTTTCTTTGATTTCGCCATTGGCCAATGTTTTGGTTTTGCCGGTCATTCCCATAACGATGCTTTTTGGTTTCCTTTCAGCGCTTGCCGGTTTTGTTTTTACGCCGCTGGCCACGGTTCTCGCCTGGCTAAGCTATCTTCCTTTGAAATATGAAACGCTCGTCATAAAATACCTGGCCGGCCTCAAATACGCGTCAGTCGAAGCGGGGCTGGCTTGGTGGGGCGTGGTGATTTGGTATATAATTCTAATGATCACGGTAAAATATTTTTATGCCAAAGAAAAAAATAACCTATAGTCTTATCATTGTTTTGTTCATCACTGCCCTCATTCTCGCCGGCATAATTTTTTATTCCCAGTCTCGAAAGTTGAAAGTGGTGTTTTTGGACGTCGGGCAGGGAGATTCCATTTTGATATCCCGGGGGAGTAACCAAATTCTCATCGACGGCGGAGTGAGTGGGCAGAAGGTTTTGGAAAAATTGGGGGAATACGTGCCGTTTTGGGACCGGGATATTGAAATTCTTTTGGCGACGCATCCGGACGCCGACCATATCACGGGGCTTGTCGCGGTGATGGAAAAATATGAGGTTGGCGCGGTGATTGACAACGGCGTGGCAAGTCAGTCGCAAGTATACGCGAAATTCAAGGAAACAATCGAAAACAGAAAGATAAACGAAATAGAAGGACGGTCGGGGTTAAGAATAAAAATAGGTGAGGACGCGGAAATGGAAATTGTGGCGCCGGATGGAACGCAACCCAAAGATAATCCCAAAGACACCAACGCGAGCAGTATCGTCTCAAAACTTACTTATGGCGAAAACAAGTTTTTATTTACCGGCGATATTTCCTATGACAACGAGAAGGTTTTGGTAGACAGTTCGCGGGATATCCGGGCGGATTATCTGAAAGTTTCCCACCACGGATCTAAATACGCCACATCGCAAATGTTTCTCGACCGCGTCAAACCGCGCGCGGCCATTGTTTCCGTCGGCGCCGACAACCGCTACGGCCACCCCAGCCCGGACGTGATCGCGAGGCTGGAAGAAAACAAGATCGAGGTCAGAAGGACGGATCAGGAGGGAGATGTTGAATATAATTTTTGAATTTTTAATTTTGTAATTTTATAAATAAATTGTTAATTTTCAATTTCTAAACGATCCGCAATTTTTCTGTGTCTGAATTTTAAAATTGAATCATTGGAAATTTATTAAAAATTAAAAATTGGGAATTAAAAATTATAAGAATCCTGTTTTCTTGCCAAAGCCTCTATTTAGTGGTAAGCTCTGAATATCAGTAATAATCATCATTAAAGAATAATATTATGCCAGTAGCCAGACAAAGACACACGAAAGCCAGGCGCGATAGGGCGCGGGTATTCCTTAAACTCAAGGCGAAAAGTTTGATCAAATGCACCAATTGCGGCGCGGAGATTTTGGCGCACAAAGTTTGCGCCAAGTGCGGATATTACAAGGGCAAGAAAGTGGTGGACACGATGAAAAAGAAAAAACCACGAAAGCAGAGCTAATTTTAGCGAATGAGAGCGAATTTGCTAGTTGAGAATATTGGCTCACATTAGCTATCATTTGCTCGGCTTTCGCGAGTTGTTATTTATGGCAAATCGACACCTCTCACGTTCAATCGCGATGCAGTGTCTTTATGAATGGGATTTTAACGGTAAAGACACCGGCAAGATTGACGAGGCAATAAAAAAGAATATTGCCGAATTCGGACCGGGAATGGAAGACGTCAGTTTTGTGGAAAACTTGGTGAAAAGCACCATTGAAAACCAAAGCAAGATTGATCCATTGATAGAAAAATGCGCCCCGGAGTGGCCGTTGGAGCAAGTTACGGTGGTAGATCGAAACATTCTTCGTCTCGGTATTAACGAGTTGCTTTTCGGCAGTTATGAAGAAGTGCCGCCCAAAGTGGCTATCAACGAAGCTATCGAGCTGGCTAAATCCTTTGGCGGAGAATCGTCCGGGCGGTTTGTGAATGGCGTTCTAGGCACGATTTATCGGGAAATGGGGGAGCCGATGAAGGATGATGTGAAGAAGAAAAAGAAGGATAAGGATGTCCTAAGTGAGGAACGCGAAGTGAAAAAATAGCACTATAGTAAATTATTTTAAATCCCAATTTCAAAATCCAAATATCAAACAAAATCTAAATTTCAAATGTCAAATTTTTTGGATTTTAGGTTTTGAGCTTGATTTGAAATTTGAGTTTTGGACTTTGGATTTCAATATCCATGTTAGAAGATCTTGAAAAAAAGCTGGGAGTAAAATTCAATAATATCGAGCTTCTCCAACAAGCGGTGACTCACCGTTCGTATCTGAACGAACACCGGGGCTATAAGCTGGAACATAACGAGCGTTTGGAATTTTTGGGCGACGCGGTTTTGGAGTTGGTGGTGACGGAATATCTTTATAAAAATTATCCCAACCCGGAAGGCGAGCTGACCAACTGGCGGGCGGCACTGGTGAACGGCGAAATGCTGGCGAAAATCGCCGGAAGGCTGGGAGTGGAGGATTATCTTATGATGAGCCGCGGAGAGACTAAGGACAAAGGCCGGGCGCGGCAATATCTTTTGGCTAACGCTTTTGAATCCATCACCGGCGCGATTTATTTGGATCAGGGTGAAAAAGGTTACGATAAATGCCGCGATTTTATCATGAAAAACGTGGTATGCGAATTGCCGGAAATAATAAAACATAAACTATACATGGATCCCAAGTCCCGTTTTCAAGAAGTTGCCCAGGACAGGGTCGGTGTCACGCCGAACTATCGCGTGATGAGCGAATCGGGACCGGATCACGACAAGAAATTCGTAGTGGGAATATATCTCGATGAAGAATTGGTGGCGGAGGGCGAAGGTCAGTCCAAACAGGAGGCCCAGCGCAGCGCCGCGGAAAAAGGGCTGGAAGTGAAGGGATGGTAATCAGAACCACTGATTAGCACATGATTAAAATTATTTCACTGAATGGGAATAATTATGAGGTGGGTGCAAAAAATTTATAAAAATATCGGCGATATTTTTCGCTTTATATAAAAATAAAAAATCACGTGTTCTCAATAAAGTCAGTGAGAATCAGTGGTTCTGACAATGTTTCTAAAAAAACTTGAAATTTCCGGTTTCAAATCTTTCGCGTCGCGCACGACGCTGGATTTTTTGATTGGCGCGAAGAAAGGCGAGAATATCGGAATCACGGCCGTAGTCGGTCCGAACGGCAGTGGCAAATCCAATATCGCTGACGCCTTGCGTTGGGTGATGGGGGAACAGTCGATGAAAAATCTCCGCGGAAAGAAATCGGAGGATATTATTTTTGCCGGGAGCGGGAAAAAGGCCCGGCTGGGCAGCGCCAGCGTAACGCTGTACCTCGATAATTCCGACAAGAAAATGCCGCTGGAATTTTCCGAAGTTTCAGTGGCCAGAAAAATTTACCGCAGCGGCGAGAGCGAGTTTTTGGTCAACGGTTCCCGGGTTCGCCTCCAGGATATCGTGGATATTTTGGCCAAGGCCGGGGTGGGCAAACAATCTTACGCTATTATCAATCAAGGAATGGCCGACTCGGTTTTGAACGCCACGCCGTTTGAGCGAAGGAGTATAATCGAAGACGCGGCCGGAGTGAAAATCTATCAAATCAAAAAAGAACGCTCTCTGCGCAAATTGGAATCCACCCGGGAAAATTTGGACAAGGCTCGGGCTTTGACAGAAGAAATTAAACCGCACTTGCGATTGCTCAAGCGCCAGGCGGAGAGGGCGACGCAGGGCGAACATGTCGCTAAAGATCTTCGAGAAAAACAGACCATTCTTTTTTCCCGTCTCTGGTATGATTTCCAAAAAGAAAAAGCCGTTTTCAATGAAGCCAAAGAAGATATCGGCCGGCAGATGATGAATATCCAGCGGGAAGTGGACAAACTGACGGATGAAATAAACAATGAAAATAGGCAGGAAACCGGGAACGAGGAATTGCCGAAATTAGAAAACGAGTTGCGCCAAAAAAGAAATATTTTGAGCCAGTTGGACCGGGAGCTGATTGTGACGGAAGGACGAATTGAAATTGAAAAAGAGAAGCAGAAAAATATCCGGTTGATTGAAGCTATAAAAATAGAGAGCGTCTTGGTTGATTCTAACTACGTGAAAATTGCCCTGGAAGATTTGAAGACTGACCAGGAAAAGCTGATCAAGCGTTTGGAGGGAGTAGAAGATTTGGCGGAGTTGCAAGACATTCGGGAGTACGCCCGGGTTATCGGACAAAAATTATACGAGCTCAGATCAGACGTGGAGAAAGGCAGGGCGGAACAGAAGAACACTGAAAGCGGGCAGAATGACACGGAAATAAAAGAACAGCAGGCAAGGATGGATAAAGTTGAAAAAGAAAAAGAGGCGCAAGAGGCGATTATTTCGGAAATGGAAAAAAAGACAGGGAAGCTACGGGAAGAGATAAAAAAAATTGAGGAGTATATAAAAACTTTAGAAAAGAGAATTGAAAAAGAAGCGGCCGCGGACAGGGAGCGCCGGCAAAATTTTTTTGAAATAGAGCGAAAGCTTCGCGCTTCGACCGACGAGCTCAACAAGTTCAAGGATAACTTTAACGAAGCTAAAATCGCACTGGCGCGGGTGGAAGTGCGGGAAGAAGATCTTCGCTCCGATATCAAGGAAGAACTTAAGACAGAACCGGAAGAACTGGAGGCGGCGGAGGGGACGGTTGATCGGGCTGGGTTGGAACGCGATATCGCCAAATTAAAAACTCAAATGGAGCAGATCGGAGGAATTGATCCGATGGTGGTGGAAGAATATGAGGAAACCAACAAACGATTTGAATTTTTGACCGGCGAGTCGTCCGATCTTGAGAACGCTATCTTAAGTCTTAAGGAAGTGATCAAGGAGATGGATCAGAAGATTGAAAAGGAGTTTGCCGCGACCTATGAAGAAATCAATAAAGAATTTTCCAAATATTTCCGGATAATTTTCGGAGGCGGGAGCGCGCGATTGAATAAATCCAAAATCCAAAATCCAAAATCCAAAGTTAAAAATTTAGAAATAGAAGATGAAGGCGGGGTGGTCGATGATGCCAATGAATCATCGGACGGATTGAAAGGAAAAGAAGAGACGGAGCAAATCGGGATTGAGATTTCCGCTTGCCCGCCGGGCAAAAAAATCGCCAACTTGAATATGCTTTCCGGCGGAGAGCGGTCGCTGACTTCCTTGGCGCTGCTGTTCGCGATTATCTCGCACAATCCGCCGCCTTTTGCCGTGCTTGATGAGGTGGAAGCGGCGCTGGACGAAGCCAATTCCAGGCGTTTCGGCCGGATATTGCAAGAACTTTCCGGCAATACGCAATTCGTAACCATCACTCACAATCGCGAGACAATGCGCCAAGCCTCACTTCTTTATGGCGTTACTATGGGCGAGGACGGCATTTCCAAATTACTTTCAGTTAAACTAGATCAAATAGGCGCGGGAGGACGGATAATGAAATAAATTTAATTGTGTCAAGGTTTTGAAAAATAAAGAAAATCTGCTTGTTTATGCAGACAGAGATTTTTTTCTTTTTGTGAAAAGATCGGCCTTAGGGAACCAGCTATCCGGGCGCTAAAGTTGAACTTTTCGTAGGGCTGAAGAAGCATTCCCTTAAAGTTCAGCTTTTTACCAAGCTTACCCGGGAGCAAACGCGCGAGTATATTAATATAAAAACAAAAAAACGCCGGGCTGATCTGATCCTGGCGGTTTTTATAATAAATAAAAGAAGAAATTTTACGCTTTGGCGAAGGCGGTTTTGTTTTTGAGACATTCTTCAATCCGTCAAACCTTGCTTCCAACCTATTAACCTTTATTTCCAGTCTGTCAAAGCTATCGTTCAGATTGTCAAGACAAAAACTTGACAAACTGGGAATATGTGCTAGGATGATGAACCGCATGAAACACGCAACAATAATATGACGAATAGAATAACTAAAAACAATAATTTTCAGGAAAATCGGGCGAAAGAAAGGCCGGAGTTTTTGGCGTTGGCGGACAGCCTGATGAGCGGTCTTTCGGAACGGTCGCGCGAGATTATGATTATGCGATATGGCTTGGCCGGCGAGAAGGGTGAAACACTGGAACACATCGGCGCACATTATTCCATAACTCGCGAACGCGTGCGCCAAATCATCGCTGACGCGCTCAAAAATATTTCCCAAAAAGCGGAAAATCCTGATTTCAAAAAATCCGAGGAGAAAATAATTTTTACAATCGAGGAAAATGATGGTATAATGAAAGAAAGCGATATCGTTTCGCGATTGAACGCGGACGGAGCGGGCGAAGCCAATGCTATCAAGTTTTTTGCCGGCTGTTCGAAGAAGATATTTTTTGCCGGAGAGAAAGGCGAGATAGAAAAATCCTGGGTTGTTTCCAAGGATACTTTGGAAAGTGTTCGGGCGACCGGCGCCAGGGCGCGGGCGGTTTTGGAAAAAAGAAAGCGGCCTCTTTCCGACTCGGAAATTTTCGGCAGCGTTGCCAAGGAAATCGGGTTTTCGGAGAAGAAAGTGTTTAACTTTTTGAAAGTGTTTTCCGGGATAAAAAAGAGCCGGTTCGGCAAGTGGGGGATGCGTGATTGGACGGAAATCAACCCCAAAGGAACGCGGGAAAAGATTTATGTCGTTCTCAAGGAAACCAAAAAACCGCTTCATTTTACTCGGATTGCTTCTTTTATAGATAAATACAGGCTGGGAAAGAGAAAAGCCCATCCGCAAACGGTGCATAACGAGCTTATCAAGGATGATCGGTTCGTGCTGATTGGGCGGGGAATTTATGCCCTTCGCGAATGGGGTTATTCCGAGGGGACGATCAAGGATGTGCTTCAAGATATTCTGGCCGGCAGCGAAAAACCTTTGGATAGGGAAGAAATCCTGGCGCGTGTTTTCAAAGTTCGAAAAGTCAAAAAAACGACTGTGATGATAAACTTGAACAACGCGAGAGTTTTTGAAAAGAGAGGACAAGGGTATACGATTAGAAAATAGAAAAAGCCAAACATAAAAACAGAGTTGTTTATTCAAAATTTATATGAACAACGTTTCAGACATATTCATTGTCGTCAAGGCTTTTGGAGCGGCCATCTTTAATTTCTGGTGGGCCATTTTTCCGATAGCTTTTTTTTATATCTTCAAAGTGCTTTGGATAGATTATGTTGGTTGGTATTCGGAAGGCTCTTGGTATGCCAGTCAAAAGTGGACGGTTCTCGAAGTCTTTCCGCCGCGGGAGATTGAAAAAGGGCCGAAATCGATGGAATCTTTTTTTGTTGGTCTGACCGGAGTTTTGACTACCTACGACGTGTTCAGTGAATATATGAAAGGTTCCTGGTTTCATGACCGTTTCAGTATGGAGTTGGTGGGAGAAGAAGGGAAAATCCATTTCTATATTCGCACCCAGAAAAAGCATAGGAATATGGTGGAGGCGCAAATTTACGCCCAGTATCCGGACGCGGAAATCGTGGAAGTGGAAGATTATACCCAGAAGTTTCCCAAGATTGTTCCCAACCGCAGATGGGACTTGTGGGGTTCGGATTTTGAATTTGTTGGACCGGCGCCCTACCCCATCAAGACTTATGACTATTTTGAAGAGTCGATAACGGGTGAGATGAACGATCCGATGGCGGCCATTACGGAGGTCCTGGGAACGCTGGGACCGGGTCAGCATATCTGGCTGCAATATGTGTTGCAGCCGTTGTCGGAGAAGTGGAACATTGACAAAGCCCAAAAAGCGGTCGTGGACAAACTGACCGGCCGGACGACCGGAGCGGTTTTGGGACCATTGGATCATCTGCTGGATGTTTTTTCCAATCTGTGGGCGGGACTTTTCGCTCCGGTGGAATTCAAGACGACCGCCAAAAAAGAAGAAGCGCCTTTGGAATTTCGCCTTTCACCCATTGAAAAAGAGCGTTTAAAAGCGGTGGAAGAAAATTTAGGAAAAAGCTCTTTTAAAACCAAGATGCGAATGATTGTTTTGGGAAAGAAAGAAGTTTTCGACCGGGCGAAAATCGGCGCGTTTATCGGAGCAATTAAACAATTCAACGATATCAATTTTAATAGTTTTAAACCTAATGACATCAGCAAGACCTACGCCAATTTCGTTTTGAAAAAAGAACGGCTGGCTTTCCGGCAGAGGAAAATATACAATCGCTACAGAAACAGGAATATGGACGGAGCGCTGATGGTTTTTTCCACTAAAGAGTTGGCGACTTTGTATCATTTTCCGGATATGGGCGTGAAGTCGCCGGCCATCATTCGAACGGAATCCAAATTGGGAGCCGCGCCGGCAAATCTACCGGTTGGCGAATGAAGTTACAAATGCAGACTAATGATTACAAATAATAATATAGGGATAGACGAAAAACTGATATATCCGGAATTAAGCTATAAGATAGTGGGTATTTTATTTAAGATCCATGGTGAATTAGGGAATAAATATCAAGAAAAGTATTACCAGCGGGCGATTGCAATTGAATTGCGAAGAAAGAATATCGAGTTTGAAAAAGAGTTGATGGTGGATTTGGTTTATGAGGGAGAAAAAATAGGGAAGTATTTTATTGATTTTTTGATTGAAAATAAGATAGTTCTAGAAATAAAAGCAACTGACAGATTTAGAATATCAGATTTTAAGCAAGTGGAAGGATATTTGAAAAGTAAGGACATTAAGCTTGGAATCTTGGCCAATTTCAGAACGCAGCGGCTTACGCATACCAGAGTGCTGAATCCAAATCTTATTCGTAAAAATTAGTTTTAATTTGTAATTTCATTCGCATTTCGATGATCAACTTTTTTGCTAAAACTAATTTCCGGAATCAAGAGCGGGTGTTTGGGATTAAGAAAGACGACCGCCGCCGCCATATGTACGTGATCGGAAAGACTGGCATGGGCAAATCCAATATGCTGGAGAATATGGCCATCCAGGATATCCGGGCGGGATACGGCGTCTGTTTTGTCGATCCGCACGGCGAAGGAGCGGAAAAATTGCTTCGCGCCGTCCCGGCCAACCGCGTCAACGACGTCGTCTATTTCAATCCGGCCGACAAGGAGTTTCCGGTGGCTTTCAATATTTTGGAATCGGTGGATGAGGACAAAAAAAATCTGGTGGCTTCCGGCATGATGGGGGTTTTCAAAAAAATCTGGCCGGACGTGTGGAGCCCGCGAATGGAATATATTTTGAACAACACCATTTTGGCGCTACTGGATTATCCGGGCTCGACGATGTTGGGAGTGAACCGGATGATGAGCGACAAAGATTTTCGGAAACGTATCTATCCCAAAATCAAAGACCCGGTAGTTAAGTCTTTTTGGATCAATGAGTTTGACCAATGGGAGGATAAATTCAGGAAAGAAGCGGTGGCGGCTATCCAGAACAAAGTCGGGCAGTTCTTGTCTTCTTTCGTTATCCGTCATATCGTCGGCCAACCCAAATCCACCATTGATATGCGAGACATCATGGATAACCAAAAAATCCTGATTGTCAATCTTTCCAAGGGACGGATTGGAGAAGACGCCATGCACCTTTTGGGCGGAATGATAGTGACCAAGATCCAGCTGGCGGCGATGGGGCGGGTGGATATACCGGAAGCGGAGCGGAAAGACTTTTATCTTTACGTGGATGAATTCCAAAACTTTGCCACGGAATCTTTCGCCAACATTTTGTCGGAAGCCAGAAAATACCGATTGTGTCTCACTTTGGCCCATCAATATATCAACCAGCTGATTTTTGACGGCAACTCGACGGTACGCGACGCGATTTTCGGCAACGTCGGGACGCGGAGGACGCCGAGCATTTGGAAAAAGAGTATGAGCCGGTGTTTGTCATGAATGACATTGTGAATTTGTCCAAATATAATATGTATTTAAAGCTGATGATAGACGGCATTGCCGGGGACGCTTTTTCCGCCACGGCTCTTCCGCCGGTCGATATATCCGACACGGCGGAAAACGAAGAAAAGGCCATTCGGGTTTCCCGCGAGCGCTATGGAAAATCGCGCGCGGAAGTGGAAGACCGGATTGCCCGCTGGAGCGGAATGTTTGATTTCGAAGAAGCGCCGGATCGCGGGGCGGCGAATGTTTCCTCCAATACCGTAAAAAGTAACAGCGCGCGGGGAACTTTCGCCAGTCGAGAAGACAAAGAGAATAGTTTAGTGAAGCCTGCCATTAAAGAAATTAAAAACAATAACCGGAATATTATAAATCAGAGGGTTATTTTACCCAAGGCAAGTTCCGTTCCCAGTTACCAAAAACCTGTCGGAAATTTTTCTGTAACGGCGCAAAAAACTGAGAAAGCTCCGCTTAACTTGTTGAAAAATAATTCTGTCCCAAGCGGCGCGAAGGAGAATGATAAAAATAACGAAAGCGAAAAGAAAATGTTTGAAGCGGTTTGCGACACTTGCGAGGAGAAAATCTTTATCCCTTTCAAGCCCGATCCGAACCGCCCGACTTTTTGTCGGGAGTGTTTGAAAGACTATCAGAGAGCGAGAGCCAGGGCGCAGCAAAATGATAGCGTGGCGCGCGGTTCCGTCGGGACAAGCGTTCCGTCCAATGGCAAAGAATATACTCGCGGCGTGGACGCGTCGGATAGCCGGAAAGAGAATTTAGAAGAAACAAAAGAATATAAATCGCCGGCTTTTGTTTCGCCGGAAAGACCGATAACATTTTCTCAAATAAAACATATGTCGCCGCAAAAATTCAAACCGCAAAAAAGGAATGTTAAAATAAATTTAGAGGAAGTGAGAAAACTAATTTCCAATAGCAAAAATAATGGGTAACTTTAACTTTAATTTTGATCAGAAAGTTTCTTCACAGCTGGCGTTTATCCTGGTTATCCTTCTGGGGTTTTTGACGGCTTGGTACTCGGTAAGCGCCGGGCAAAAAATTATTGAGAATACCAAGGACTTGAAAACCTTCAGTGCCAAGAGGAATGCGGAAATCGACAGGACTATAAAAAGCGAGAAATGAAAAGGAAAGTTTTAGTCGGGATGTCGGGAGGGGTGGATTCGTCCGTGGCGGCGGCGATGCTCAAAAAGCAAGGTTATGACGTAACCGGTGTTTTTCTATTAACACAAAATAGCACAGAAACGAAACAGAACGACACGGAAGACGTGAAAATAGTTTGTAAAAAGCTTGATATTCCGCTTAAGATTGTCGATGCGCGAAAAAGATTCAGTGATTCGGTGGTAAAATATTTTTTAGACGAATATGAAAAAGGCCGGACGCCCAATCCGTGTGTTTTTTGCAATGAGAATTTTAAGTTTAAGCTGCTTTTTGAAATAGCGGATAAGATTGGGGCGGAGTACGTGGCGACGGGACATTACGCAAAAATAACCAAGATACAAGATACAAGATACAAACAAATCCCAAATTTCAAATCCCAAACAGCTTTCAGGTTGTTTGAAGCAAAGGATAAAAATAAGGATCAGAGTTATTTTTTATATCGCCCAAAGCAAGACCGGCTTTCGCGGATGGTTTTTCCGCTGGGGGATTATGAAAAAACGGAAGTGAGGAAAATGGCGAAAGAATTTAGGTTGCCGGTAAGCGAAAAAAAGGAATCGCAAGATGTTTGTTTTATAAAAGATAATGATACGAGAAAATTTCTTGAG
>Ga0208977_1001261_pt1 | contig 13160 bp, 15 predicted proteins | sample RifOxyA2_FD_184030 | JGI IMG/M metagenome (GOLD analysis project Ga0208977, IMG submission 184030) | Groundwater microbial communities from Rifle, Colorado - Rifle Oxygen_injection A2 (SPAdes) | ecosystem: Environmental > Aquatic > Deep subsurface > Groundwater | place: Rifle, Colorado, United...
CCCACAAACTGTATCAGAATAATTTCTTAAAGTCAATTGTCAAGGCCTGACACCTCGGCTCCCAGCAAACGGCTCTTTTAATGTCTCGCAGATAAGCCCTTTCTGGCCAGAGCCTGAATAGGCAAGTCTAAGTTTATAAAGGGTGGTTGTTTAAAAGGATTTATAAGTGTTCGCTGATATACTGTGTATCTTCCAAGAGTATTTTTATTACCTCGTCTTTTATATGTTTCCCTTTCTGTGCGTTGACTTCGTTAATAAGGGCATCTAACTGGTTTTTTGCTGTTCCTGTAGATCCCCTTTCAAGCGACTTTTCAATTGCCTCAGCTTTTTTATACAGACTCATCATGATGCCGTCGCTGTCAATCCAGCCTATCTTACGAGACAGGGCAATATCCTGCTTGAGGCTGGAGGGGGTGGCAACCCTGATTACACTGCCTGCGGGTTTAGAGGGGTCTGAGTTATAGGTCATCTGGAATTTGGAGGTGAGGCCAGTGTCGGTGAGGCCGCTTACTTTCAATTTTGACAGTCCTTCAGTATAGTTTCCGCGAAAAATTCCCATTTCTATGGAAAATACCATCAAGCCATCTCCGATTACTTCTATAGTATAAGTGCCGTCCACTGGTATAAAGCCTGCAACTACAGTATTGATATCACCTATTCCTTCCGATCCATACCCTCCGTCAAATTCATTATAATGTTGTTTTGTCCTTGGATCATACCCAAGCACGTGTCCTTGAGGGTCAGTAACTATATAGTAAACAACTTCTTCGCTTACAAAACCGCCATTAGCGTATTTAACATGTGAGTTTATTTGTATGTGTGGTTCTGCAAAAGCAATCTGCAAATTCATCAAGATAGTAGATATAAAAATTGTTGCTATTATCATTATTTTCATTGGCAACCTCCATTTTGGTTTACATAAGGACGAATTTTGTATACATCTCCATATTGTGAAAGTCTTGTGTTTGCACGATAACCCGGATCATTGATTATATAATCATTACCATCCTTTCCTGTCACAACAACCCAGTGCATACTCTTCTCAAGAGAGTTATAAACCTGCGCTATGACCGGCATACATTTTTTAAGATAATCATCCATAAGCGATTTTGGCACTGTTATTCCCAACTTTCTATCACCGCTATAGGCGCTTCTCTCTATCAACTTTATTCCCCCTCCAGTAATAACATCTGGAACAGTCCACCATATATTTCCATCTTCCGTATATCCTCCAATCTGCGTTAAGAACTTATTCCATGTTGATGGTGAAGCGGTGTTTCCATACCTTCCCATCACCATTGCCATGTTTGTCAACGCGCATCCTTTATCTTTGATACTCCACGGCTTGTCATTTGCACTTGCACAGGATTTAACACCCGGCTCGCCACTTGCGGTAAGATTCTCATAATCCTTGCATATCCCATCATAATCATCGCTATAATCATCCTGATAATACTGCGGCACATCAGGACATTTTGCCGTTGCAGTAAATGTCTGGGGGCTGCCCTCTGTGCATTCACTGCATGTGGCATTGACTGTGTAATCTCCGGGCAGACTGCCTAATCTAAGGGTTGAAGACGCAAGGCCGTCAGAACTTGTTGTGCTATTTGCTGGTGTTACACTTGCGCCAGCGCCTTGCGGCTCTGCAATCTGCCAGCCAATCCCTATACCAGCTTCAGGATTTCCGCTGGTATCAGTTGCTTTCACAGTAAATGGCTCTTTTAGTGTCTCACAGATAAGCCCTTCCTGGCCAGAGCCTGAGTAGTTTTGGAGAATCTTGCCACATCCCTTACTTAGCTCTTCCTTAGGTATCTTTACAATCTCTCCGTAGGTCGTTCCTGCGCCATTGGTTGCTATAAGACGGTGGTAGTAGTCCTTGCCGGTTTGCAGGTTGGTATACTCCTTTTGCAGAATAACTGGATTGGAACCGCTGATGGTTCCCTGGTCTACATCTGCCAGTTGTGCAGGATCTGTTCCTATTTGGAATGTGTATGTGGTTGTGCAATCTGTGTTCGGAGTAAGGGTGTATGAAGCTTTATATGCCTGACATGCGGTAGTCTCTCCATTTCCGTTGGATATCACTGGAGGCTGTTTGTAGGTAAGGGTTACCGGCACAGTTTTAGTAGTCCCTCCTGTTGCAGAGATGTAGACATTTCCTGTGTAGGTGCCTAAAGCAAGACCAGAGGTATTGAAACCTATAGTTGTAGTTAGGCTGCCACCAGGGCCTAAATCACCGATAGGCTGACCATTGGCGCTATTTATCCAGGTTTGATCATCGGATGAATAAAAACGCAGCCCCCGGGAATCACTGTTTGTAACTGTTAACTTCTTTGAAGTAGCCTTACAGTTGGGGTTTGCGGCAACAGCAATTGCCTCTGGTGAAACAGCAAACTCAGCGGGACGGACGGTTGCTGTCACAGGGATATTGCCTATGCTTGAGTAGGCGATTCCAGTATGGGTTCCGACTGATAAGGCAGAAGTATTCAAGCTAACAGTATATGTGCAGGTATAATTATTGTAGTAAGAGCATGCATACATCCACATCCATTCTGGAGAAATGGGCCACTGGTTTGGGGTGGTTATCCATGAGGCGTTGGATCCGAGCCAGTAGAAATAGAATATGCTTGTGCTGCTTGCCGTAAAACTTTTGCTGCCTGATACGATTGTATTTGTGCCTTGCAAGACCGTTACAGTGATTTCTGAAGGGGTAATGGTGATGGCATGTGCTGGGAATTGAGCTGACATCATAAATCCAAATATAAAAGCAAGGCATATTTTTGACTTTAATGCAGCGTTGTCTGATGAAATATTTAACCAGGCAAAAGAGGAATGTCTGAAAAGTGAAAAGGCTTGTCCTGTCATAAATGACGGTGTCAGGCCTGAAGATTTTTGAATACGAGGTTTTAGCTGGCTTAACCACTTCGGCAACTCCTCTTCCCAAACCCCTCACCCTGCCCCTCTCAAGTGGAGAGGGGATAGTATGGGTCTGGACAGGTAGTTTTGCGCCCTTAGATTGCTCTAAGTTTGCTCTTATCGGTGGTAATATCTTACTTTTACACTATAGATAATATCTTTTTCTTCATTTAAAATGCAGCATCAATCTATCAATAAATGCCTTACCAGTCTGTGACATAAGTCACATAATAGGAAAAACCGAATTTTAAAGCTTAAAATTCAATTGAGAGTTGAAAACAGCCTGCGCTGTAACGTGAAAGGTTGAAAAGTTTCGTTTAAAAGTTTTAACTGTCATAGCTTGCCGTATCCCAGTACGCCTCAGGCGGGTGGCGAAGCTTATTGATTACGTCCCCATCTCCCATGATGCAAGATACTTTTTCTGCTCTGCTGTAAGGGTATCTATCTTAACACCCATGGAGATAAGCTTTAGCCTTGCAATCTCTTTGTCAATATCAGTAGGAACCTTATAAACCTTCTTTTCCAGCTTTTTATAGTTCTTGATTACATACTCTGCTGAAAGCGCCTGATTTGCAAAACTCATATCCATAACGCTTGCAGGATGGCCTTCTGCTGATGCAAGATTTACAAGTCTGCCGTCTGCTAAGAGACATATTCTCCTGCCGTCTTTCATAAGATATTCTTCAACAAAATCCCTGACAATCCTTGTGCCGATGCTCAGAGATTTGAGCCCTTCTATATCAAGTTCAACATTAAAGTGCCCTGAGTTTGATACTATGGCGCCGTCCTTCATTACCTTGAAATGCTCTTTTCTGATGACATTGACATTGCCCGTGACAGTGCAGAATACATCGCCAATCTTTGCCGCCTCTGCGATGGTCATAACCCTGAAGCCGTCCATGACAGCCTCTATGCCTTTGAGCGGATCAATCTCTGTTACGATAACATCTGCGCCCATGCCTTTAGCCCTCATGGCAAGACCCTTGCCGCACCATCCGTAACCGCATACAACAAATTTAGCGCCGGCCAGAAGTTTATTCGTTGCCCTGACAATGCCGTCAATGGTTGACTGGCCTGTGCCATATCTGTTGTCAAACAAGTGCTTTGTGTCGGCATCGTTTACGGCAATGACAGGAAACAACAGCACATTTTTTGCTGCCATGCTTTTCAGCCTAATAACTCCGGTTGTAGTCTCTTCTGTTGAGCCGATAATATTTTTGATAAGTTCTTTTCTGTCGCCATGTAATGCAGCCACAAGGTCTGCGCCGTCATCCATAGTAATATGAGGCTTTGCATCCAGCGCTGCGTTGAGATGCTGATAGTATGTCTTGTTGTCCTCGCCTTTGATTGCGAATACCGGTATGCCGAAATCTTTTACAAGTGAGGCTGCCACATCGTCCTGTGTGCTTAATGGATTTGAGGCACAAAGGTAAGTTTCCGCTCCGCCTTCTTTCAATGTCCTCATAAGATTTGCCGTCTCAGTGGTAACATGGAGACATGCAGCCAATTTGTAACCTTTAAGAGGCTTTTCCTTTGCAAACCTGTTCCGTATAAGTCTTAAAACAGGCATATCCTTTTCAGCCCATTCAATCCTTAGTTTGCCTTTTTTTGCCAAACTAATATCCTTTACGTGATACTTCATTAAACCTCCCGTGTATAAACTCGAAGTTGAGAAGTTGGGAAGTTAAGAAGTTATGATTTAGCATCTTCTCAACCTCCCATCTTCCCAACTTCTTTTTTTACAGCCCTGCCGCCTTCTTCAACACAGCTGCCTTGTCAGTTCTTTCCCAGGTAAATTCTGGTTCATTTCTACCGAAATGGCCATTGGCAGCAGTCTTTCTATAGATAGGCCTTAAAAGGTCAAGCGTCTTTATTATATCTGCAGGCTTCATTTTGAAGTTTTCTTTTATAAGCTCTGCAATCTTGTCCGGCGCAATCTTTTCTGTGCCAAATGTGTCAACCATGACAGATACCGGCTCTGCAATACCTATTGCATAGGCAATCTGCACCTCGCATTCATCTGCAAGGCCTGCTGCAACCACATTCTTTGCGATATACCTTCCCATATATGAGGCAGACCTATCTACCTTCGACGGGTCTTTACCGGAAAATGCTCCGCCGCCGTGGCTTCCGTGGCGGAGCATTTTCCCAACTATTATCTTTCTTCCTGTTAGACCGCAGTCACCCTGAGGTCCACCTACAACAAATCTCCCGGTCGGGTTTATATGGTATTTTGTATTTTTATCCAGATACTCTGCTGGAATAGCCTTCTTTACAACCTCGTCGATTATAGCATCTCTCAGTTTTTTATTATCAATATCAGGTGAGTGCTGGCTTGAAACCACTATGGTATCAACTTTTACAGGTTTATTATTGATATACTGGATGGTAACCTGTGATTTTCCGTCAGGCCTCAGAAACTTAAGCTCGCCTTTCTTCCTTGCCTCTGCCAGCCTCTGTGTTATCCTGTGCGCAAAGTGTATGGGCATTGGCATAAGCTCCGGCGTATGATTGCAAGCATATCCAAACATAAGCCCCTGGTCTCCAGCGCCCTGCTCTTTGCCTTCGGTAGTATCAACGCCCATTGCGATGTCAGGTGATTGTTTATCCAGAGTTACCATGACAGCGCAGGTATGGGCATCAAAACCTATACTGGCATCGGTGTAGCCTATATCCCTTATGGTATTTCGTACAACCTCAGGATAATTTACCTGAGCCTTTGTTGTTATCTCTCCTGCTACAAGCGCCAGACCTGTGGTAACAAGTGTTTCGCATGCTACTCTACTCTTCGGGTCTTGCGCTAATATTGCGTCAAGAACTGAATCGGATATTTGGTCAGCAACCTTGTCAGGATGCCCCTCGGTAACAGACTCGGATGTAAAAAGATAATTCTTAATCCCCATATATCAAAGCCTCCTTTTTTCCAATAATTTTTAAACAAATAGATTAAACTTTTTTATCTACTTATGTCAACACAATTTTATAAAAATTTTATAAAAAAATTTAAACAAAGATTTTCTTGACAATCTTTACCAATATTAAGTATAATAGAAATCCTTATTACTTATTAAAAATTTACCTGCCATTTGGGAGGCATAGATGTTCAAAAAATTAATTATCGTTGCGTTGACAGCTGCCTTAATTATTCCAGTGATTCCTTCATATGGGCAAGCAGCAGAGAATGAAACAATTATGAAAAATGTTTTTGTGGATGCTGCGTATGGCGGTGCTGTTGGCGCCCTTATAGGCTTAGGCTTTATGCTTCTCAGAGAGGAGCCTGAAGACCACTGGAACTATGTGGCATTTGGTGCAGGAGGCGGCATAATTGCAGGCGCTGCAGTTGGATTAGCGAGTTCTACAAAGGCGCTGGCTGAGATAGAGGGAGATAAGGTCAGTTTAAACTTACCTGAAATAAAGACAAATATTGTGAAGGATGAATATGGGGATAAGCTGGCGGAAGAAAGGACAGTATATCTTGTAAGGTATAATTTCTAAAAAGTAGAGCTTGTTGAATTTTAAACCCTGCAAAGTGAAATAATTAGTTATTGCAGGGTTTTTAGCTTTTAATATATCTGATGTTAATAAGGAAGGGAGAAAATAATGTACGCAATAGTAAGAACTGGCGGGAAACAGTATACCGTCTCAAAAGGTGATGTTATAAAAGTAGAAAGATTGGCTGGAGACGTTGGCAGCAAAATAGAGTTTAAGGATATTTTAATGGTGGGTGGAGATGGAGAGCAGAAGATTGGCCAGCCTACTCTGACTAATGCAAAGGTTACCGGTGAAGTCCTTGAGCAGGATAAGAGCAAGAAGGTTATCGCATTTAAGATGAAGAGGCGCAAGGGTTTTCATAAGAAGATTGGCCACAGACAAGAGTTTACCAGTATCAGGATACAAGATATAAAGGCATAAGAGGGAGGAAACAATGGCACATAAAAAAGCGGGTGGTAGTTCAAGAAATGGCAGGGATAGTAATGGCCAAAGGCGTGGAAGTATTCTTGTCCGCCAGGTGGGGACGAGGATATATCCTGGCCAGAATGTGGGAATGGGAAAAGACTACACTCTTTATGCAAAAATTCAGGGCATAGTTCAATTTGAGGATAGAGGCAGTAAAAAGCAGGTTAATATATTACCGCAGTAGTGTGCTGTGAGGCATATCCTGATTTATTGTACCGTGCAGATTTTTAAGGCGAGGGATTCACGATTTATTGTGCTGTCTCTCGCTTTTTTATTTTTTTATATATGAAAATGTCATGTCTCCAAGAGACACTAAGAAAGATGAAAATGCCATTGCGAGGGAGTGAGGAGACCGAAGCAATCTCAAAAAGCGAGATTCTTTCGCTGTTTGCTCGCAATTACAGGATGGAGATTTTTAGGTGAAATTTATTGATGAGGCAAAGATATTTGTTAAGGCTGGCGATGGAGGCAGGGGGTGTATAAGCTTTCGGAGGGAGAAGTATATTCCGAGAGGTGGGCCAGATGGCGGCGAGGGCGGCAAAGGTGGAGATGTTTCTATTGTGGCTGTCCAGAGTCTTACAAGTCTTTTGGATTTTAAATATAAGCGTCATTATGACGCTGAGAGGGGAGATCACGGCCAGGGTAATAATCGCGCAGGCAAAGATGGGCAGGATATAATAATTCATGTCCCTGTAGGCACGGTCATAAAAGACCCAGAAACCGGAGAGATAATAGCTGATTTAATCAAACCAGGCCAGAGCATTACCATAGCAAAAAGTGGAAGGGGAGGAAAAGGCAATGCCTTTTTTGCCACTTCAACAAGACAAGCCCCAAAATTTGCCCAGCCTGGGGAAAAGGGTGAAGAAAAGTGGCTTTATCTGGAATTAAAGCTTCTTGCAGATGTAGGGATAATCGGTTTCCCAAATGCAGGCAAATCTACCCTCATATCACATATATCTGCTGCAAAGCCTAAAATAGCAGATTACCCCTTTACAACACTACAGCCTCATCTTGGGGTTGTAAGGTTTGGAGAACATCAGGATTTTGTTGTTGCAGATATACCAGGCCTTATAGAAGGCGCACATAAAGGCAAGGGACTGGGTATAAAATTCATAAAGCATATTGAAAGGACAAGTCTGTTTATTCATCTTATAGATATCTCGCCTCAGACACAACGAGACCCTATATCAGACTTTGAAATAGTAAATAGAGAACTTAAGGCCTTTAATCCTGATATGGCAAAAAGACCTCAGATTGTCGCGCTGAATAAAATTGATATTACTGAGGCAAGAAAAGGGCTTCCAAAACTGCTTAAATTTTTCAAGGCAAATGGCTTGACTGCTTTTGGCATATCTGCTGCAACAGGGGAGGGGCTGGATAAACTGGTGAAGCATGTGGGGAGAGAGGTGGCACGAATTAAAGGTGCAGCGTTAGAGAGTCCCGGAGCGGGTTAAAATTTCTACGTTCCAATTTCTAATTCCCAATAAAATTTCAAATGCCAAATGACAAGGGGTTGCTGCCCAAATGTGATTTTCTTGAAAAAGACTATCAAAGCGTCATTCCCGCGAAAGCGGGAATCCAGGAATTTATTGAATTTAAAAGAACTGGATTCCCGATAAAGACGTTCGGGAATGACATTTTTTATTTGGGCAATAGACCGACAAAATTAGACATTTCAGCATTGGACATTTTATTAGAAATTGGGATTTAGAAATTAGACATTTTTCAACTGACAATTTACGATGTATAGGGTCAGGTCTACTTTCTTGACATCGCCGATTGATTGTGCTACATATTTCCCATGTCCCGCCCATTACGCATAGAATACGCAGGTGCAGTTTACCACATCACATCGCGCGGCAATGAAAAGAAAGCTGTATTCAAAGACGACTCCGACCGGGAGACATTCCTAAAAGCCCTTGCTCAAGTCAATAAACGCTACAACTGGCTCTGCCATGCCTACTGCCTCATGGATAATCACTATCACCTTCTCATAGAGACCCCGGATGGCAACCTTTCCATAGGCATGAGGCAGTTAAACGGCGTCTATACCCAGACATTCAACAGACGGCACAGGAGAACAGGCCACCTGTTTCAGGGGAGATACAAAGCCATTCTTATCGAGAAAGACAGCCACCTCCTTGAAGTCTGCAGATATGTTGTTCTAAACCCTGTTCGAGCAAGGGTGGTAGAAGAGCCCGGAGACTGGAAATGGAGCAGTTACCGAGCTACCTCTGGAAGAGAAAATCCCCATCTTTGCCTTACCCGAGACTGGATACTCGGTCAATTAAGCAAGACAAGGGAGAAGGCTGAGAAAGAATACCGACAATTCGTGAAGGGGGGAATCGGGAAAGAAACAATCTGGACAGACCTGAAGGGGCAGACTATACTTGGAGAAGATAAATTTGTGGATAGTCTCATAGAACATCTCAGAAAACGTAAGGACATACCCGACATTCCGAAGAGCCAGCGGTATGCGAACCGGCCATCGCTCGAAAAGATTTTCCCTGAGGGGATTTTGAGGGATAAGGGCAAGAGAAACAAAAAGATAATAGAGGCTGTGGAAAAATATGGATACAGGCAGCGTGAGATTGCTGATTATCTGGGCATGTATTTTACTTCTGTGAGCAGGATTATGAAACGAGAGGGAGAGTAGGGAGAGTAGATAAATGACAATAAAGTAGACCTGACCCCCTGGCCCCATAAAGTAGACCTGGCCCCCTGGCCCCTGGCCGACCTGGCCCACTGCTGGCCCCCGGAAATTAGACATTTTTAAACTGACACCTTATGCATCCTTTGCGCACCTGAAACCAAGATTATTTATCCTTGTATCAGGTTTATATCCCACACGGCTAAATGTCCTGGCAAACCTGTGGCTTAAACCCCATGAGCCGCCCTTTACAACCTTTCGGTTTTCACTATAATTGGATGCAGTCCATTCCCAGACATTTCCAGCCGTATCATAGAGGCCATACGGACTTTTACCATCTTCATACATTCCTGTCTTTATCGCACCTACTATGCCTGAAAGGCTGGTGTTTGCCTTGCTATCTTTAAATTCATTACCCCATGGATATATGCGTCCATCTATGCCGCGCGCAGCCTTTTCCCATTCTTCTTCTGTTGGCAACCGTTTGCCGCGCCATTTGCAATATTCTAATGCATCATTGTAATCTACGAAGATTACTGGATAATCCTTTTCTTCCTCTTTATAACCATAGGCCATCCAATTTTTGGGTTCCCTGTGTTTTGTTTCTTGAATGAATTGTCTGTAAGCATCATTCGATACTTCAAATTTGTCTATATGAAATGCCTTGAGGAATATCTTCTTTTCAGGCCTCTCATCTTCTGCTCCAATATTGCTTCCTATAATAAATTCACCTTCAGGTACTATGACCATATCTTCAGACGGTTTTTGTTTCTGACAGCCCAATACGATAGATATACATAGTATCAGCCATAGAAAGGTAGAGATCTTATTTAGCCGCGCACCAGAAGCCCGCGCGTGCAAACCCGTGGATGAATGGCTTTCGGCGCTGAGTTTCGCTCCACGAAACCCCGTATCCAGAGGAGCCACGGCTGTAAAGCTGTGGAGCTTCACGACTGATATATTCAATCCATTACCCATTTATCTTTCAAAGGACTTAGCGCACCGTATGCCGCCGTCATTTCCAGCCCCGGTTGGTAGATAATAATGTCTGAATGATGAGCGCGCGTATAGCTTGCCTATGACATAATGACCTGTTACGCTTCCTGAACCACCGCGCAATATTCGATACTGTGTGCCATAATCTTTGTTTTCTATTTTGTTTCCCGGATATGGTTCATACCACGCATCTATCCATTCCATGACATTTCCGCCCATGTCATATACGCCATAGTAGCTTTTGTCGCTCTTATAACTTCCTACAGGCGATGTGTCCCCTTTATTCAGATTTGCCTTTTGTTCATCATATTCGTTGCCCCAGGGATATTTATTTCCATTGGGCCCTCTGGCAGCCTTTTCCCACTCTTCCTCAAAAGGCAGTCTTTTGCCAGCCCATGTGCAGTATGTATGGGCGTCAAACCATGTTACATTGTTTACAGGGTCGTTATCCTTTCCTTCTGCATACCTACCTTTTCCCCATGTTTGCGGTGGCGGATAACCTGTTGCATCAACAAATGCCTTATACTGTCTGTTGGTTACCTCATATTTATCAATATAAAAGCCTTTGAGAAATACCTTCCTCACAGGTCCTTCATCTTCATAATACCGTCCCCTTCTTTCACCGAACTCTTTTGCGAGTCCTTCTGTATCCACATCTTCGCTACCCATGATAAACTCTCCTGAAGGGATAAAAACCATGCCTTCTATTTTTGGCGCCCTTTCTCTGGAACAGGAGAGTAAAAAAATAAAGGCAAGCGAGTATAGGAAGACTTTTCTTTTATGTAGCATCGTTACCTCCGATTAAGCACATCCATTTTAAGGTTGAGGTTAAGGTTTAGGTTGAGAAATCTTTTAAATCTTATTCTTAACCTCAGTCTCTAACTTAATCTTACTCTTTTATTTTGCATCAGCAGCGCATCTAAAACCAAAACTATCATTCTTTGTAGATGCGTCAAAAAATGACCGATTAAAGGTCGGTGCAGATATGCCGCAGCCATAGAACATGCAATCCCACCATGAGCCGCCTTTTAATAATCTATATTTTTTGCCAAATTCAGGGCTTACATAATCTGAGCCGGGGTGAGAAAAATAATAGTCATCCACCCATTCCCAGACATTTCCGCTCATATCGTAGAGGCCGTAAGGGCTCTTGCCATTTTCAAATGAGCCCACAGGCATTGTTCCTTCATGCCCCCTCAATGGATTATTGGATTTATTCAAATCCCATTTATTGCCCCATGGATATATCCGCGCATCTGTTCCGCGGGCAGCCTTTTCCCATTCAACTTCTCTTGGGAGCCTTTTACCTGGCCATGAGCAGTATGCCTTTGCTTCAGGCCAGCTTATATATATAACAGGGTGTTTTCCCTTTCCTACGGGATAATTGTTGTCTTCCCAATTATTTGGGGCAGGGTAACCAGTGCTGTCAGTAAATTTTTTATAGTCTTCATTTGTCACTTCAAACTTATCTATATAAAAGGCTTTTATATATACTACATGCTCTGGTTTTTCATCCCTGAGTCTGTCGTCTGTCCCCATGACAAACTCTCCCTCAGGGACTAATATCATGCCTTTCAAATCCGGTGCGTTGGATTGGCCTGAAATCATAGGACTCAGCGGCGTTTGTATTTCTGCTGCCTCGGCTATACCGGATTTCTGTTTATACGGATGACCAGCGCTGCCATGGCAGGCAAGACATTCTTTCAACCTAACTATATCTTCCTTTTTATATTTTGGATTTGTATGGCAATCTCTGCATGTATCAGCAAATGCACTGACATTATATAAGATATATGCGATGAAAGTGAATATAAAGATAAAGGGTTTCAGGCCAAAAAGTCTCCTGTCAACCTGTTTGCCTTTAGCCGTATTTCTATTTTTATCTAAAATCAGGAACAATCTTTCTAAGTTTTTCATCAGAGATAACACCTTCAAACTGGCATTTGCAGATTTGTCTGAGATAAGAGACAAGGGCCTTTATTTCGTCACGGGTAAGGGTGGCTTCCCACGCAGGCATAATGGCAGATTTGCTGACACTTGCCCCACCCCCTCGAATTACCTCCTCCAACTGTATATCTGTCCTTGAGGACATATATGCAGCGTCAGTGTGGTCTCTTGGGTTTACCAACATATCCGGCGTAGAATTCACTCCATCGCCTCTGCCTTCAATACCATGGCACTGACTGCACCAGTATTGATATAATTCGCTGCCTTCTGCGGCATGTACCGGGGATAAAAGAATGAATAGGTTCAAATATGAAATAAGAAAATAAAAAAATGAGAAAATGAGAAAATAAGAAAATGATAGGTTTTTTTTACTTTTCATTTTTGCGCCTTAATAACTCGGCTTATGTTTAAAATGGTGTGTCGCAGTTATATACCGGATTGTCCTTGTCTTAGACCTCATTACAACAGAGTGCGTTTCTGCACCACCGCCAAAAAATCTAACGCCGCGGAGAAAATCACCATCAGTAACGCCAGTTGCTGCAAACATCACATCGCCTGCTGCCAGCTCATCTATTTTATAAACTTTGTTTATAATTAATTATTGTAAAATTTGTTTACATTTAGCAAGTGCCTTGATATACTCTTTCTTGTCTTAAAGACAAAGTGTAAAAACATAGGAGAACACAATGACTATTCC
>Ga0208977_1001265_pt1 | contig 13135 bp, 11 predicted proteins | sample RifOxyA2_FD_184030 | JGI IMG/M metagenome (GOLD analysis project Ga0208977, IMG submission 184030) | Groundwater microbial communities from Rifle, Colorado - Rifle Oxygen_injection A2 (SPAdes) | ecosystem: Environmental > Aquatic > Deep subsurface > Groundwater | place: Rifle, Colorado, United...
ACGTTGATTACGCGCGCCTGCTTGCAGAGCAAAAAAAGATACCAGAGGCGCTGAGCGCTTATAAGACAGCGCTGCATCTTGACCCGCACAACGCCTTTATTTATTCAGAAGTCGGAGATATTTTTTACGGCGGCAGGGACTACGATAATGCATTCAAATGGTACGCCGGCGCCGTAGAGCAGGAGCCGGTTTACATATACGCACGGTTCCGCCTGGCTGAGATATTGTTTCTCGAAGGAAAAAACGAAGCTGCAAAAAACGAGATTGAAGCAATAGAAAAGATACGCTCATACAAGCCGCCTGCCGGCAGAGGCCGCGCCGCGCGCCTTCTTGATTACAGTTGCGGCAATTTTCTGGAAAAACTCAGCCTCTCTCTCCTCTCCCCGCCGGGGAGAGGACCAAGGTGAGGGGGAGTTAATAATATGACAAACACTTCCGTAACCCTATTTCTTATAGCCATTGATTTTATTCTTATTTCGGCCGCACAGTTACTAGGCTGGTGGCTCCGATTTAGCTACAATATTTTCTCAGTGCCATACCCGAGCTACATATCATTGTCCGCATACCTGGCGATAATCCCTCTGTTGTCACTTTTCTGGATATTTTCACAAAGTATCATGGGGGCATACCGCCTGCCCGCCGTCACAAAAATTTCGATGGCGGTAGCGCCTCTGCTTAAAGCCGCAGGCATATCCATTTTACTTATATCAGCCGCCAGTTTTGTGCTGCGCAACCATTCATACTCCCGCCTTGCGCTTGCTTACAGCAGCATTCTTGCCATCTTATTCATTATGGCGGCGCGGACAATTTTCATCTTCTTCCAGCGTTTTTGCCTTCGCCGGAACATGTTTGTAACATCCGTCGTCCTTACAGGCGATCGCGATTCAATGAATTGCGTAGAAGATAAACTCAAATCCAACCCATGGGTGGCCATAGCTGCGCGCGCAACTGAAAACAGCGAACGCGAAAACGACTTGATTGAAACCGCGTTCAAAACGCATTCAAAAGATGTCTTAGTATGCTATCCGCATTTTGACTGGCCTAAAATCAGGAACATCATAGAACAATGCGTGCCGGCAGGCATAAATGTCCGGGTAATCTCGGATTATCTTTCGCTTGACACCGGAACACTGTCCCTTGTGATAATGGACGGCATCCCCGTACTCCATTTCAGCTATGGCCTTCTTGAGAAATGGAACAGGACACTCAAGCGCGGGCTGGACATCATATTTGCCGTTATATTATCAGCCGTTGCCGCTCCTTTCGCCGCCATAATTTCGCTCCTTATCGTCCTGGATTCCCCCGGCCCCGCATTCTTCACGCAAAGGCGAACCGGCCGCGGCGGGAAAAAGTTTAAAATGCTCAAATTCCGCTCCATGCGCGCAGGCTCTGAAAAAATGTTAAACGATCTGCACGCCAGAAATAACGCCACCTTTCCCATTTTCAAGATTATAGACGACCCCCGCATAACAGGAATGGGCAGATTACTGCGCCGTTATTATCTCGACGAACTCCCACAGCTTTGGAACGTGATCAAAGGCGACATGTCGCTAGTCGGCCCGCGCCCCCTTCCCGAATATGAGGAGGAAAAACTGGCTCCCGAACAAAAAAGGCGCTACATCGTGCCTCCCGGCATCACCGGCCTCTGGCAGGTAACCCCGTCGGCACATCTATCCGCCAAAGACATGTTTACTCTCGACATGCGCTACATAGAACGCTGGAGCATAACCGCAGACCTGGCCATCATCCTGCGCACCCTCCCGCTAATCATCAGCCGCCAGGGAAAGTAAGATGAAAAAAATGGGTATAGCATGGGCAATCATCATGCCGGTTACCATGATCGGCATGTTTCTATTCCTGAGTAAAGCCGGCGGGCTTGCAATAGGCGCGGCCTGTAACAAACCTCTGTCTTAAATAGCCTTATGAACATACCAATAAAAAGAAAAAACTTTCTTGTATTCGGACAACCTTCGATAGAACAAACTGAGATCGATGAGGTGGTTGATTCCCTGAAATCCGGCTGGCTTGGTACTGGTATCAAGGTACATAAATTTGAAGAACTGTTCAAAGAGTATAAATCCGCAAAGTACGCTATAGCGTTAAACTCGTGCACCGCAGCTTTGCACCTTTCAATGCTGGCTATTGGCATAGAAAACGGCGACGAGGTCATTGTTCCGACAATGACATTTGCCGCTACCGCCAATGCCGTTATTCATGCCGGCGGTAAGCCTGTTTTTGCCGATTGCTGCAGAGATTCGATGAATATATCACCAGCGGATATAGAACGCAGGATTACTCCGCGAACACGCGCTATCATACCGGTACACTTTGCCGGCCGGCCATGCGATATGAAGGCTATAATGGGTATTGCGCGGGAAAAAAACTTAAAAGTTATAGAAGATTGCGCACACGCCATTGAAACCGAATACCACGGCAAGAAAACCGGGACGTTCGGCGATATCGGCTGTTTTAGTTTTTACGTAACCAAAAACATAGTAACCGGCGAAGGCGGGATGGTTATTACGGATAACGAAGAATACGCAAATAAGATAAAAATCCTTGGACTGCACGGCATGGATAAAGATGCATGGAAAAGATTCAGCGATGAAGGATATAAACATTACCATGTTACATGTGCCGGATTTAAATACAATATGATGGATTTGCAAGCCGCCATTGGAATGCATCAGCTTGCCCGTGTAGACAAGTATTGGATGCGTCGCGCTTCAATTTGGAAGCAATATAACAGCGCTTTCAAGGATCAACCCGTTATTATACCACACCCGGTTGAGCAAGGCACCAGACACGCTTTTCACTTATACACTCTGCTATTGAATACAGAAAAATTGAGCATAACAAGAGATCGGTTTCTTGATGAGATGACAAAATATAATATTGGCGTCGGAGTGCATTATTTAGCATTACATTTACATCCTTATTACCGGGATCAATACGGCTATAAAACAGGTGATTTCCAAAATGCCGAATGGATTTCGGAACGAACGGTAAGCATACCGATCTCCGCGAAGCTTACGGATGAAGATATTTCGAACGTAATTGAAACAGTAAAATGTATCTGCAAGAAATATGAGAAAAACTAACGCTGTTTATGAACCTGATAATTCGTTAAAAATGGGGTATCTGTCTCTATGCAAAGACATCGTTAACGAACTAATCGGTAACAGATGGCTCATTGAGCAGTTTTTCAGAAAAGATTTTTCTGCTTCTTACAAACAATCTTTTATTGGAGTTTTCTGGGCTTTAATTGTTCCGATTATTAGCGTCGGGACGTTTGTGTTGTTGCGTAACTCGGGTTTGTTTTTTACGGGATCATTGCATATCCCTTATCCTTTATACGCGGTTTTGGGGATGGCTTCATGGCAACTCTTTTCATCAGGGTTGACGGCCGGCTCAAATTCACTGATAAAAGCCGGCCCTATGATAGCCAAAATAAACTTCTCAAAAAAATCACTGGTGCTTGCTTCCAGCTTGCAGGGAATAATCCCGTTTGTCATCCAATTGACCTTAGGCATCATTATGTGTTTTATTTATGGAATTGTCCCAAAATGGCAGGCCTTATTTACGCCGATTTTAATACTTCCTTTAATGCTCCTGACTTATGGGCTAAGTTTACTTCTGGCACTTCTCAATGGAATAATCCGTGATATCGCCAACGCGCTAAACATATTGCTCACCTTTCTGCTGTTTATGACACCGGTTTTATATGTGATCCCGGGCAGCGGCATGTTATCCCGTATAGCAAATCTGAATCCCTTGTCGCATTTAATCTCGGTGCCCAGACAATTCATAATTGAAGGTAGTACACAACAGTGGGTGGGCTTTATATTTTCAAGCATGGTCTCGTTTATTGTTTTCTTAATCTGTCTTTTGGCATTCCACCTTACAGAAACAAGAGTGGCCGAGAGGATATAGCGCAAACTATGAATCAGCCGGCGATACAAGTCACTAACGTATCAAAAAAATACTCAAAAACGCTTAAACGTTCAATGCTGTATGGTTTAGCGGACGTTTCAAGAAACTTGCTTGGTATGAGATCCCATTCCGAAAAACTTAGAAAAGATGAGTTTTGGGCTCTCGATGACATATCATTCGAGGTCAATAAAGGGGAAACTGTCGGGATAATTGGCTCCAATGGGTCGGGAAAAACAACTCTGCTTAAGATGCTTAACGGCATATTCTGGCCGGATAAAGGAAAAATAAGCATTAATGGGAGTGTTGGTTCATTGATTGAAGTAGGGGCAGGGTTTCATCCATTGCTTACAGGACGTGAAAATATTTACGTTAACGCAGCCATACTTGGGATGAGCAAAGAAGAAGTAAACGAAAAATTCGATTCAATAGTTGATTTCTCCGGGATAGGGGATTTCCTGGATACACCTGTAAAGCACTACTCAAGTGGAATGTTCGTGCGCCTCGGCTTCTCGATTGCAGCCCACTGCGAGCCGGACATCCTGCTTGTAGACGAAATCCTGGCAGTGGGCGACACAGCTTTCAGAATCAAATGTTACAATATGATGTCGGACATTACCAAACGAACCTCAGTACTTCTGGTTTCACACGATCTCACGGCTGTATCAAGAATATGCAAAAAGTGCCTTCTTATTAATCACGGGAAACTCGAATTCTATGGCGACACTTTCGATGCGCTTAACAAGTACTCCGATCTCTTAACCAATTCCGGTAATAATATAGCCGGTATAACACAGAACGACAGCCGCGTCAGCGACTTTACGTTAATGTCTGCCGCAAGCAAATCGATAACGGAAATTCAACATTCACAACCGATGACAGTGCGGTTCTCGTACAACTTGAACAACATAAAATCAGCGCGGCCGCTGTTTGTCATCCATTTCATTTCAAACGACGGCACCAGAATAGGCCACTGCATAAGCAACGCGGCATTTGCATTATCTGCCGAAGGTAAAGCCGAGGTTACAATACCAAAGATGTCCATCAGGCCCGGCGTTTACCATATAGGGCTTGTTATTCTTGACGAGAACTTGTTGACACACTATTTCATTTGCGAACAAATGGCAACTCTGCGCGTCACGGGCAGGACAATCACATCTTCATACATCACTATAGATTCCAAGTGGGAATTTAAATAGAAAATGCATTATCAAATCGCAGACTTCATCGTAACGGTACATGATTCGCCGCATGTCTGGCACAATTCCGTAGTCGAATACCTGGACCGTCAGTGCCCTGCCCTCAAATGTTCGCAAATACCTCACGGCGATTATAAAGGCATTGTTTTCCTTCCTTTTGAATTCACCGAAGATAATCTGAAAATCATTAACTCAAGCCCTAATGAGCACCTTGTAACAACCGACGGCATGTACATCAACTGGGAACTGCGTATCGCTTTCAAAATTACCAGGGAAAAAATGCTTGTCTGGATTGAAAAACCAAATTTTATCCTTACATTCTTATTGCATATTTTTACCTTTCAGCATGGCATGATTTTCGCACATGGCGCGTCATTCCAACTTGGGAATAATGTAATCTATATTTCCGCATTGGGAGGCATAGGCAAAACAGCTCTGACATCAAAAATTCTTTCCGCCGGCGGCAATCTTCTCTTCGGTGATGATTTTTTAATTTTATCGCGAGACGGCCGCGTATTCCCATTTCCACAAACATTATGCCTATACTCTTATCATGCCGATCTTTATCGGGATTTTATTATGAAAGCGGGCTTAACACTGGATATAAAAGAGAGAACCTCTCAGCTGGAAAGAATTATGCGCAAGATAATTAAACCACCTAAATATTCAAATTTGAAGTACAGGGTCTTCAGTCCGGACATATTGTTCGGCAGGAAAAAAATCGCGCAGGAACCGAAACAGTGTTCAATGTTGTTCGTAATGAGAAGAACATCAATCACACGTCCTGCGGCGCGCTTTATAAGCCCTGAGTTGTTCGCACAATACGTAATTACAACGACGTACAACGAATGGTATCGTAACCTAAAATTACTTTTCGGTTACCTTGCCATGCACAATCTATCCGCAGAAACGCACTTTGCCATGGTCACGGAAATAGTAAAATCGTTCGCGAACAACTGTCAATCGAAGAGAATATTCCAGATCGATCTCCCGATTACTTGCACTCGAAATGACGATCTCTATGAAAATGTCATGAATATTGTAGAGCAGGCGCTTGATGGTAGCCTTAAAGTAGAGATTACTCCGGACAATGGAGCGCAATGAGATGAGCAACCAGCAGTCCGTCAATTTTACCTGCCCGGTTTGCGGCACCAAAAAGAATCGGATAATCGCAGAACTGAATTCAGAAGGCACGGTGAATAGATGCGGCAATTGCGGACTTATATTTCTTTTGCCTTTGCCTTCAAGAGAATATTTGCGGGAATATTTTGAAAACAAATATATTACCAACTTCAAGAAGGAGCTTGTAAGCCATGCCAAACCGACGGAAGAATACAGAAAATTCATGGCTCCTATCAACAGGTTAAGGCAATCGGTAATAACAAAATATTGTGAAGGTTCGGCCATCCTGCACATTGGTTGCAGTTACGGGCTCTTACTGGATTCGTTTAAAAAAACAGGATGGAACGTTTTCGGAGTGGAACCTGGAAAATCGTTTTGCCAATTTGCAAAGAGCTCAGGGATACCGGTCAAGGAAGGGTTCTTCGAAGAGATCTCCGACGACTATCCCGAAGATTATTTTGACGTTATAGTACTCAGTCATGTTCTGCATATGGTTCCAGACCCAAAAATTATACTTCAGCTGGCCTCAAAAAAACTTAAACGAAACGGCATGATTTACATTGAACTACCTAACACAATTTTTTCATATCAAACGTCACTAGCAAATTTTGCTAATAAAATATTGCTAAAGCCAACCAGGCAACCGTTTGGTATGCCGCTGCTATATTATTATACTCCCAGATCGCTTAACGCCTTACTTAATAAAACCGGCTTCAAAACAGTTTCTTTGGAAACAATTAACCGCCATCACGAATGCCTGGAAAAATACGTTGCCAGGTTCATAAACCATGAACCCGGAAAAAAATTTTTTAAATTGCTTATGCCAGGCATAAGATATATATTTAGAATCGCGAATTTTTTTTCATTAATAAAACTGGTCGACAATTCGGTATGCTTATTAAATAGAGGCGCGACTATGTACGCTGTAGGAAAAAAGCGCCTGTAATAAGGTTATGCGGCTAGCACAAACTATTAATCTTCTGCGGAAATCACGGTTAATAAGAGAATGCGAACTCGCATATTTCCGTTTTCAAAACAGGGGAAAGAAAAAATTTGTTTGCCCTGTTTGTCAATATTCAGGGCCCTTCGCCGACATCAATCCCGAAACAGGCTTCAGAGAAAATGCCCTCTGTCCGAAATGCCGTTCGGCTGAAAGACACAGGCTTTGTTACCTTGTGATAATGGAAATAAGTAAAGCCTGCAATATGTCAAATAAATCCATTTTGCATCTTGCTCCAGAACCGTTTCTGGCTGTAATCTTTAAAAAAATGTTCAAAAAATACAGTTCTGCGGATTTGCAATCTGTAGATGTTGATAACCGCGCAGATTTGCGTAAGCTCCCGTTCAGTGATCGTTCATTCGACTTCATTTTCGCGTCCCATGTTCTTGAACACATAAAGGAAGATGCGATGGCATTAAGCGAAATCAGCCGAGTATTAAAAACGGACGGGATCGCCGTCCTGCCTGTACCTATTGTGTGCGATATGACAGTCGAATATCCTTGTCCAAACCTGCATGAAGCTGGCCATGTCAGGTCGCCGGGCCGCGATTATTACGATAGATACATGCCGTACTTCAGTAAAATATCATTTTATTATTCCGGTGATTTCCCGGAGCATTTCCAGCTTTATATTCATGAAGATAGAACAAAATGGCCGGATGGTATGCCATTGCGCCCGACGATGACAGGGCATAAGCATCCGGAAATTATTCCGGTTTGCTACAAATAAAATGTGTGAACGAAAAAAAAATATTCTTATTATTTCCGACCGGTCTCATTATTTTCCATTTCTGGGATCAAGACTTGAAGTCACGCATAATGTTTTCTATATAGCTGTCAGGAAAAAAGATGAAGATATCTTACGTCGGAAAGGAAAAATATTCACTGCGTATGAACAACTAACTAACACAAAGTCTGAGGGGATGGCCTTTATTGACCGGGAAGAATCGGAAAAAACTCTCATTTTCGAGATCAGGAAGGATGAAATTTACAATAACGGCCTTAAACGCGACGCCATTATAGAACATGGAATTAATTATTCAACCAATATTGCCAGGATAATCGAAACAAACGACATAGATCTTGTTGTTACGCAGAACGATTCCGTGGGTCACTCGGCAATTGCCATAGCTGTCTGCCGAAAGCTGAATATCAAAACTGCAATCTTCGAAGATGGGCTGTTCCGGCCGGACACCATCGTGTTTGACAATAAGGGTGTTAACATAAACAACTCCTGCCCGACAGAACCTTCGTTTTATGAGGCTATTTCACCGGACATGCCGAAATTCGAAGAATTCGTTCAAAAGGAAAAGGCGAAAGCAGGAACGTCGCGGGCAAATATATTACCTTTACTTCGATATATTTTTTCAACAGCCAGGCATCCACGCAAGTTTTTAAACTGGCACTCTGAAATCAGGATATTGATTGATGAGTGGATGCATAAAAACGGGAAGCTTGACAATTATATCTTTTTGCCTCTGCAAGTCAGGACAGACAGTCAAATTTTATGCCATTCATCATTTAAAGACATGGTTGAAGTAACGAACACATGCCTAACCGCACTTGAAAACTATAACAAAAGATCCCATAAGCCGCTTGCCCTGGTAATAAAAGAACATCCCAGGGACGCACACCTGGCGGAGTTAATAAAAAAGACGAATAAAAGTAGCGTAAAAATACACTTCCTGAGACAGGCCGACACGAAACAGTTGATAGCAAATAGTCGCATGGTTATAACCGTAAACTCGACTGTCGGAATAGACGGGTTATTGTACCATAAGCCTGTCATAACTCTTGGTCTGGCATTTTACAGTATAGAAGGCATAGCCGACAAAGGCGATAACTGCGGCCGGCTTGATCTCCTCATAGAGAAAGCAATAAAACAGCGAATTCGCGGCGAGCTTGTTGATAAATTTCTGTTTTATCTTAAATTTCAATATTTAACCGACGGATACCTGGACAATCCGGACCAGGAAAGTATCAAGCCCGTCCTGGCCCGGATAAAAACGATTCTTGAAGAAAAATAATCCATGAGATTCAAAAAAATTTTATTAGTGTACCCACGTTATCCAGGAAGCCACTATAAAGGCGAAAAAAACTCATGCCCACCTATAGGTTTGGGAATAATTGCAGAAACTCTGTCAATGCGCGGTGTATTATGCGATGTCGTGGATTTAGGTCTGGGCTACAGCGAAGATTACCTGTTAAAACGCATCGCGGATTACAAGCCTGATGCCATCGGTATATCCATGATGACTTTCAGGTATGAATACCTGTATTCGGTTTTAAATAGAATAAAGAAATCGTTCCATAATATCACGATTATAGCCGGCGGCCCGCATGTAACGGCATGGAAAGCTAAAGTTCTCCACCAGTGCCCGTCTATAGATTTCGGCATTTGTGGCGAAGGAGAGTTTACCGTAACCGAACTTAATTCAGGCATTGAATTGGGCGGCATCAGAGGGCTTATATATAGAGAAAATGGCGAAATACATGTCACGCCGGACAGAGAACCAAATGACAACCTTGATATTATTCCTTTCCCAAAGTATGGGAAATTTGAACTGGATAAATATGCGAAGGTGATACAGATAAACAGCTCACGAGGATGCCCATACAGCTGTATTTTCTGTCAATCCTGCAGTATGCTCGGCAAGAAATGGCGCTCCAGGTCCGCTGAAAGCATAACGGATGAAATATCTTTCTGGCATACGCGCGGCTATAAGAATTTCACTTTTGTCGACGACAATTTTACTATGGATAAAAAACTTATCCACCGGCTTTGCGACAAAATAGAAGCCATAGGCCTTGAAAACGCAAGCTTCAGCGCGCCGGGTGTAAGAGTAGATCTGGTTGACGGTGAACTATTGAAAAGAATGAGACAGATCGGTTTTGAAAGGATAGCTTTCGGAATTGAAGCTGGCAACAATAATATTCTTTCAGCACTAAAAAAAGGTTTTACGATCGAACGCGCAGAGGAGAGCGTAAATACCGCCGTCAAGCTGGGATATGCGGTAAAACTATATTTCCTTGTCGGGTCTCCATATGAAACCTTGGAAGATATAAAAGATTCCGTAAGTTTCGCGCTTAAATACCCTGTTGTTGATGTGAATTTCGGAAGTTTGATGCCCATACCTGAAACTGAACTTATGGATTGGGTGCTAAGAGAAGGCAAACTGCTCGCGCCGCCTGAAGTATACTTAAACCGCTACGCGGAATTTGAACGCGTACCGCATTTTTTCGGGCCCGGAATGAGCCTGGCCGAAAGAAAATATGCGCTCCGGTTTACAGAAAGAGTAAGGCGGAAAATACAAAGAAACGCCAGAGAGAGAGTTTTCAGAAAACGTTTATCACGCCTTGGCGCATTGAGTATTTTAGGCGCTAAACTACTGCGATTTGAGGCGACTTCAAACCTGTTCGACTCTCGAACTTTCCGGCCATTGAAACACATCCTGAAAAAGATTTATGGATAAATACACTATTGCTCACATTCACAATATATTCTTTGCCGGATCGGAAACGTTTATTTACAATTACGTTTCGAACCATAAACGCTTTAAACCGATATGCATAGCCACGCAATTCGCAAACCTCGAACAATTCCCGTTTCCAGAAGCCGACATGTACCACATAGACGATCCTGTAAAATTCCAGTACCGCTGGCTTAAAAATAAGTTTATTGGTATCGACGACAAAATAGAAAGAATAATCAGACAGCGCAAAGCAGTTTTATTGCACGCGCATTTTGGTGATACAGCCATTCGCGCGTTGGCTATGAAGAGGCACCTTGGCATACCTATGGTAACGACCTTTTACGGCTACGACGTTTCTCAAAGGGCAAAAGATGAGAAATGGCGCAAATTATACGGCGTCTTATTCCGGCACGGAGAAATGTTTCTAGCCGAAGGGCCTTTCATGAAGAACCGCCTGATTGAGCTTGGATGCCCTGAAAACAAAATTCGATTACAACGCATCGCCATACCCGTAGATAAAATGCCGTTTCACGCAAGGACTCCTAAAAGGCCGGATGAAAAGACTATACTGATTTTCTGCGGCAGGTTTGTCGAAAAAAAGGGATTGGCATACGCCCTTCAAGCTATAAAATTACTGCGTCAAAGCTTCAAAAATTTTGAGTTCAGAATCGTAGGGGACGGAACGCTTAAGGAAAATGTAACAGCCTATATAAAAGAAAACTCCATGGAAAACTACACGAAACTGCTCGGGTTTATGCCATATACCAGTTACATGGACGAAATGCACAAAGCCGATATATTTATACAGCCAAGCGTAACTGCTGCCGCCGGCGACAGCGAAGGCGGCGCTCCGACTACAATATTGGAAGCTCAGGCAATTGGATTGCCGGTAATCGCAACCACCCATGCGGATATTCCGAACATAGTGGTTCCTGGCAAAAGCGCATTATTGTCTCCGGAAAAAGATATAATGCAGTTAAGTGACAACATAGCGCAATTGTTGCACAGCCAAAATCGCTGGGAACAAATGGGAAGGCATGGACACGATTTTGTCTGCAAGTATCATGATATAAATAATGAGATACTTGAACTTGAAAACAAATACAACGACCTGATACGATAATGCCGAAAATAAGCGTAGTAATTCCACTTTACAATAAAGCGCCTCATATATCAAGGGCAGTCTTATCCGTATTAAACCAGACAGAGCAGGATTTTGAAATTATAGTTGTCAATGACGCGTCAACCGACGGAAGCGAAAAGATCGCAACAGGAATATCCGATTCACGGATAAAGCTGTTTAACAGGGAAACACCGGGACCGGGCGGCCACGCGGCAAGAAACATGGGCATATTTCACTCTCACGCGAACATTATAGCCTTCCTCGACGCTGATGATGCTTATAAACCTGCTTTTTTAGAAACCATACTGCAACTGCAAAACAGATACCATCAGGCCGGCGCTTACAGTACATCCTATGAAATAATTACTGAAAATAACGAAGTTGTCCTGCCAAGGCTCAGAGCAGTGCCCCATGACTTCAAGGAAGGGATCATTCCAGATTATTTTAAGGCGGAAAATGGTAACTCACCGGTATGGACTTCAGCAACCGCGATCCCGAAAAAAGTTATCAGAGAAGCCGGCGGATTTCCGGAAGGTATACCAAGGGGAGGGGATATAGAACTGTGGGCAAAAATAGCCCTTTCATATCCCGTTGCATTCACAAGCCGCATTTGTGCGGTTTATTACAAGAATGCCAGCAACAGGATAGGCCATAGTGAACCGACGTTCAGTGCCGAGAGAATCGCGGCATTGCTTGATAATGCGGCCGATATGAATTTGCCGGGATTTGTCAACAAACAAAGTCTGGGTGAATTTAAAGACCACCTTCTTATTTATAGTGCAAAAGAATTTTTGGCGAATAATGAGCATAAAACCGCGCGGAAATTATTGCAAATGTGCCAATCAGAATTATTCTCAAAAAATAAATCGCGCCTGCTTTTGATGTCTTTTCTGCCGCACAAAATCGCAATGATGATGTTGAGACTCAAACATGAACACAAAAGCTAACGTTTTGCTGGTAACATCCGCAGCGCCGGACATGTCGCCTTTTTCTACGGAGGAGAAAAGGATGCCGCTCGGCATGGGATTCCTTATCTCTGCCCTGAAAAATGCGGGGCACAATGTATTTTTCATTGATAATTACCTCTCGCCGGACAATTTCCTTGAGACCGGTTATCTGGCAAAAAATAAAATTGATTTCATAGGCATTTACGCGAATACGGTGTGTTATCGCGATACATTCAGAATGCTGGCCGCGCTGGATGAAATGAGAAGAAGCCGGCGGTGGAACGGTAAAATAATCGTCGGCGGGCCACACACCTCGGTCGCCCCTGAAACAATACCGGGGT
>Ga0208977_1001266_pt1 | contig 13119 bp, 9 predicted proteins | sample RifOxyA2_FD_184030 | JGI IMG/M metagenome (GOLD analysis project Ga0208977, IMG submission 184030) | Groundwater microbial communities from Rifle, Colorado - Rifle Oxygen_injection A2 (SPAdes) | ecosystem: Environmental > Aquatic > Deep subsurface > Groundwater | place: Rifle, Colorado, United...
CTTCGGACGCGATACCCCGCCGCCGCCGGCATTAAATATCGAAAAATTGGTGCCATACTCATGACTGATATTTGACTGGCAACTGATTTCACTGTAGTTATATACATCATTAAAACCGGTTACCGCATCAAACATCTTAACAACCGGCGGATATTTAAATGAATCTGTTGTGCCACTCTGTAAAGCCCAAAAACCTTCATGATACTTCATCGCAAAAAACACATAAACATCATGATACCCGGAAGCAGGAGTTCCATCGCCCAGATATGTGCCGAGCCTTTCGGACCCGTATCCCTTGACGGTATCAAGATCTATTTCGCAATATAGCGGCGGGTAATTTATGCAGACGTTTTTGGCGCCGGTTTTCCACCGGTAACCGGAACCGTGATCGCCTATCCAGTTATCCAGATGTTGATTCGGGCCGGTGTAATACTGGGAATATATTCCCCAGATGGAAGGCGACCCATCAAGTTTCTTAGGCATATCCTCGGGATGACTCTGCTCGCTGACAACCCCGCCCGGAATCGTACCGTACCAATCCCGTAACTGGTCAAACGTATCGGCAATGTCAAAGTTTTCTTCAAGAGTTGCCTGCCACGTCTCCGCCCCACCAGCAATAACAGCATGAATGACAACACCCAACAACAAAATCAGTTTTTTCAAACTTTGTGGAAAACTTTGGGGACGTTGTTTCTCACTATGCATAACTCGCAACTCGCATATCCATAATGCCTTACTGTTCTGACAGAATTTTAATACCGCGTTGGTACCATTTATTGACGATTACCACGACATAACTTGTAGTTATGCATAGTGAGAAACAACGTCCCCAAAGTTACCAGTCGTCGTCGGATTTTTCCGGAACTTTGGGAGGTTCTTTCTTCTTTTTGATTATTTTCGGCTTTTCCGGTGATTTTTTCTTTGTGGCGGGGGGCGGGGCGGGTTTTTGAATTTGTTTTGGGGGTTTTGTTTTTACTGAAGTTTCCTTCTTTTTTACGGGCGCGCTTTTAATTTTATTCTGCCGCGGCGCGGGGGCGCCGTAACTTAACGTAATAGAAAAATTATGCAGTACATACATTTGCTCGCGTAAGAGCGAAAACGCGTAATCGGCGGAAAGGCCGTAGCGTTGCCTGGCAAACCGATAGCCGAAGCCTGCCGCGGGATTAAGCCCGTCAAGCCCTGCCCGCAAAACCGCCTCAGGCCTGAAACGGTATTCCGCGCCGCCATGCCAGGCGATGTTCTGTCCCTGGGTGTATCCAAAATCCGTCAAAACAGTCAGCTTTTCCGACAACGGATAAGCGCCGCCAAGGCGCGAAGTAAGCCGGATAGCCTCGGCATATTCGTCATTATCGTTGGTAATGTCATTCGGTATTTTCCAACCGAGGGAACCGCCGATGTTCTGTAATGCCAGTCCCAGCGACCATTTCCTGCCGGGATTGCGGTATAAGAAACCCAGATCTCCGCCAAGTCCGGAAGCCTGCGCCGTGTAAAGCGACTGGCCGTATCTTTTTATGGTAATTCCCCACCGCAAATCACTATACATATTGGCCGCATAGGTTACGGCAATTGTATTTTCTGTATCGCTGAAGGAACCCCCTTCATTGCCAAATTCATCCCGCAATTCTATGCCGCCTACGCCGAAGCCTGTAAACGAAAAACCCCATGCGGACTGCTTATCCTCACGGGGCAGGAATATCTTTCTTTTTGCCTGCGTTGTCTTGATCATACCGCTGCCCCATGACCATCCCTTGTCGCGTATATCGCGGCGCCGGCCGTAAACGTAGCCGGCAAAATTATAGGCGCGCCCGTCTCCCATCAATGATGAGGTGAGCAGCAGTTCATGACCGTTGATAAGGGATGCGCCGGCCGGGTTATAGTACAAGGCGGCCGCGTCGTCGGCCAATGCGGTAAAAGTATTTCCCATGGCCATGGTGCGCGGGCTTGGCGCCAGCCACAGGTAGGCGGCCGCGGTCTGCGATTTTCCTGCGTCATCGGCGAAAGCGAAAGACGCGGCGCAAACAATTAAAATAATAGTGCCGGCATACCTGGCCATTTAGTTAACCACTTTCTTTTTAATGACGGCAATCTTACCGGTTTTGATGGTTCCGTCGTAGTCTATACGATAGAAATACACGCCGTTTGAAACATCGTCAATATTCCACGTAGCTTCCGTCCAGCCGCCGGCATTGGATGAAACCGACATTGTCTTAATAAGCCCGCCTACGCTGTCGAAAATCTGAACCTTTACGCTCCTGGCCTGTTCCGTGTAAAAACGGATACGCACATTGCCTTCGCGCGCCGGATTCGGATAAGAAAAGCTCTGGAATTCTACGCCCGGGCTTTCGATAAGCACGGCGTTCCCCGGCCTGGATTCACCGCTGGCCTCGGCAGCCATTACCACCGGCGCATACCCGGTATAGGATATTTTAATTTCATATAACCCGTGCGGAAGCGACTCGAAAATGTACGTTCCGTCGGAGGCCGTCAACACGGTTGAAAGCAACTGCCCGGCCGCGAATAATTCGACGGAAGCGCCGGCTACAGGGTTGTTGTCCTTATCCGTAACCTGGCCGAAAACGGCGTCGGCTATGCCTGGCAGGTATATCGTGCGGGAAACCGTTTTAGAGCCGCCGCCGGCGTTGGCTGTAACCGAAAACAAACGGTTGCCGGTATAGCGGCCGTAAGTTTTAACTTTCCATGAAACCTGCGCGGCCTTGCCGGCCGCCACCGTCCGCGAACCGGGCGTTTCCTCGACATATTTGGTAGCCTGTTCGCCCTCGTCGAGATAAAACTCCGGGGGAAGATTAATGCGCACCGTTGCGCCGGTAACCGTATCCTGCGAAGAGTTTGATAGATACGCCGTAGCTACAAACGGGGACGGCAGGTACATGAACGTGCTGACAAGCTCCGTGTCCGCCTCAAGCTCGGCCGGTGAGGTAAGGCCGATGTTCAGAGGCGACCACGTTACAAAATTCATGTTGGACAAGCCATAAAGAATCGCAAGTTCCACAGATTCGCCGGGCGCAAGCGTAATACCGCCGGAATAACCCCACCAGACAATGGCGGAGCTGTCGCTATCCGGCGAACTGCCGGAAATGGTGCCGTTATTATCATTATCAAGGAATGAGCGGGTAGGGTCAATAGTGTAGTCCCACGAGCTATACGCTTCCGGCCAGTAACCAAGAACAAAGCGGTCAGGGGAACGATAACCTATGTCATTAAGCGTTATCATGGAAAATATTGACGGGTTGGAAAGATTATCAAAAACGTGGCAGAATTGCGGAATAGCGGGGCTCTCCGTCGAATCGTTGTCATCCCATTCCTTGTCGGTTGTCACCTCGCCGTAATCCATTACCCTGAACGGAGCGCCATCGTTTTCACCCAACAGCGTATCCATTTGAAGGCGTAACGCCACATTGTGCGCGACGGCACCGGCATTTGTTATGGTATATTTTATCTTAATCGTATCCTTATTGCGCGTTCCCTTCCCCTTGACAATGCTGAGATCCTGTGTTACCCGCACTCCGGAAACCACATCCCACGCGCATGTTATGGTCTCGTTGTTTAATGAAGGTGCCGCAAACTGCATCCCGTCAACGCCGAATGCGTAGGCGGCGGAATCAACCATAACCATTGTTTCTGAACTCCATGGACTGGGATGTCCGAAAAGGAGATCTTTGTTGTCATCGCTTTCCTTGGTTGGATCTCCTCCCAGCGTACCTATACTGAAACGGCCCGTAGGGCTAACCATGGAGGAGATATACGAGTTTGAAAGCTCTGTATTAACGCCGTCAGCCGCCGCTCGTGATAAGACGGATTTATTAACGGGAGAAGCCGCTAGTACCAGCTGGGCGGCATGTAAAACTGTAATAATCAGGGGAATGCTTCCTCTAAGGAAGCGGGGAAGATGCAACGGGAGAAGTTTCCGGAGCGAGATAGACATGAATTATTGTATTATAAAATGCTTCTTAATTATAGTAGAATTTGGCCATGGAGTCAAGTTGCATTTTTTGGCAGGATTTTGTACAATTTATTCTCGCTAAACGTCAACCTTTGCAAGGAACTTAATTATGAATGTTTCCCAAAAAATAATCGCATCCCACCTTGTTTCCGGCACAATGAAAACAGGCGAAGAAATCGGCCTGCGCATTGACCAGACGCTTACCCAGGATGCCACCGGCACCATGGCATATCTCCAGTTCGAGGCCATGGGCGTGCCGCGGGTGCGCACACAACTTTCAGTAAGCTACGTTGACCATAATACCCTCCAGACAGGATTTGAAAACGCCGACGATCACCGCTTTCTGCAATCAATAGCCGCAAAATACGGCATCTACTTCTCCCCTGCCGGCAACGGCATCTGCCACCAGTTGCACCTGGAACGCTTCGGCATCCCGGGACGCACACTGATAGGCTCCGACTCCCATACACCGACGGCGGGCGGCCTGGGGATGCTTTCTTTCGGGGCCGGCGGGCTGGACGTTGCCTGCGCCATGGCCGGCGAACCGTTTTACATAACCATGCCGAAAATAGTGAGGGTAACGCTTAAAAATCGTTTGCGCCCGTGGGTAAGCGCAAAGGACGTTATCCTTGAGCTTTTGCGGCGTTTAAGCGTCAAGGGCGGCCGCGGAAAGATTTTTGAATTTTCAGGGCCCGGCGTTGCGACTTTAAGCGTTCCCGAGCGCGCCACCATAACGAACATGGGCACCGAACTTGGAGCAACCACGTCGCTTTTTCCTTCCGATAGCGTAACGCGAGACTTTTTAGCAGCCCAGAAACGAGCAAAAGATTGGAAGAAGCTTACCGCAGACGATGATGCTTTATACGACGAAGAAATCATTATAGACCTTGCCGCGCTTGAGCCTGTGATCGCGCTTCCGCATAGCCCGGATAACGTTAAAAAAGTATCCGAGCTTGCCGGCACGCCCGTGCAACAGGTGGCGATCGGCTCCTGCACCAATTCTTCGCTGGCCGACATGAAACTGGTTGCAAAAACGCTGAAAGGCAAAAAAATTCACCCCAACGTGAGCCTTGTCATATCCCCCGGCTCGCGGCAGGTGGTGCAGTTGCTGGCCGAATCCGGAGATCTTGCCGACATGGTCGCAAGCGGCGCACGGCTTCTGGAATGCGCCTGCGGGCCGTGTATCGGCATGGGACAGGCGCCGTCGAGCGGCGCGGTCTCGCTGCGCACGTTTAACCGCAATTTTGAAGCGCGGAGCGGCACGAAAGACGCGAAAGTGTTTCTCTGTTCGCCGGAAGTCGCGGTGGCCGCGGCATTGAAGGGTGAAATCACCGACCCGCGAAAACTCGGAAAAAAACCGGCGCTAAGCCTGCCGCGATCGCTGCCCGTTGACAAAAAACTTTTCTATCCGCCGGCGCGCAGGCTTAAGTCCGTCGAGGTATTGCGCGGCCCTAATATAAAACCTTTGCCGGAATTCGCGCCGCTTGAAAACACGATTAACGCAAAAGTTCTAATACGCCTCGGCGATAATATCTCTACCGATCACATACTGCCGGCCGGGGCGAAGATACTCCCGTTGCGCTCAAATCTTCCGGCCATATCCGAACACACTTTTGCGACGGTGGACAAGGAATTTGCGACACGCGCGAAAGAAGCGAAAAGCGGGGTTGTCGTAGCCGGGGAAAACTACGGCCAGGGTTCATCGCGCGAACACGCGGCGCTTGCTCCGCGCTATCTGGGCGTTAAAGCGGTGATCGTCAAATCATTTGCCCGCATTCATCTTGCAAACCTGATAAATTTCGGCATATTGCCGCTTACGTTCGAAAATCCCACCGATTTCGAACAGCTTTCGCAGGGGCAGGAGATAACCATACCGGATATTCTCGAGAAGTTGCAGGATGCAGGCGGCCGGATCCCAGCGAAAAACGCAGCCACGGGAAAACTAATCGCGTTACGTTTTGATCTAACCCCGCGCCAAAAACAAATCCTGCGCGCCGGCGGCCTGCTTAACTGGATAAAGAAGAATTCATAACTGATGTTACGCAGTGGCCGTCATTCCGGCATGGTTTAAGCCGGAATCCAGGGTTTTGAATTACGTCAACGCATCTGGATGCCGGATTAAGGCCTCCGGCATGACGTAATGCGGGTAATGCGTAAGACCAGTTCATGACTGATGTTACGCACAGGCTGTTTGTAGGGCGCGATATGTGGATCGCCCGGTCAAGCCGGACGATGACAGACAAAGAGACACTTATGACACAGTCTGCAAGTCGGGTAATGACTAAAACAGATTTAAAATCAATGCCGTTTCGTTAAGGTTTTTGTCTTCACTAAATCAGTTTCCTCTCCCCGGCGGGGAGAGGATTAAGGTGAGGGGTTGTTCGATATTGCGACGATTTCCCCCTCATCCTGTCCTTCTCCCCGGCGGGGAGAAGGAACTTGAGCTAAAAATCAGTTCATAACTGGTATGCTTCGGGTGTAACCATTATGTTTATCATGTACGACAATAAACGCCCGGAAAAAGAGATTCTAACCGATTGTCATCGGGCAACGTTGAAAATTTTGTCAGGAAACGGCGCAAGGAATAAGCTCATTCATGGAGATAATTCCGGAGTCATGAAAATGCTGCTCGATACATATGCAGGAAAAATCAATCTGGTTTACATTGATCCGCCATTTGCGACAAACGGGCATTTTAAGATCGGCGAAGAACGGGCGAATACAATCAGCAGCAGCAACGATGACGCCATAGCCTATACCGACACGCTCATCGGAGCGGATTTTCTGGAGTTCTTAAGGGAACGCCTGATCTTATTGCGTGAGCTTCTCTCGGAGAATGGGACGATCTACCTTCACATTGATTACAAAATAGGGCATTATGTAAAACTTATAATGGACGAGGTTTTCGGGCGTAAAAATTTTCGCAGCGATATCACACGCATTAAGTGCAACCCTAAAAATTTTCATCGGAAAACATATGGCAACATAAAAGATCTTATACTGTTTTATTCAAAATCAGGGAATACTGTATGGAACGACCCGCGGGTGCCTTTTTCGGACGATGACCGGGAACGTCTTTTTAAAAAAGTCAATAAGGAAGGGCGGCGATACACAACTATACCGCTGCATGCTCCAGGCGAAACTTCGAACGGAGAAACCGGCAAGGAATGGCACGGACTGCCGCCACCGAAAGGGCGCCACTGGCGAAGCAATCCGGCTGTTTTGGAGGAATGGGACAAGGAAGGCCTTATAGAATGGTCGGAGAACGGCGTGCCACGCAAAAAAATATTCTTAGATGAAAAAGACGGAAAAAAAATGCAGGATGTATGGGATTTTAAGGATCCGCAATATCCAAAATACCCTACGGAAAAAAATATGGATATGCTTAAATTTATCATAGAGGCATCGTCGAATGAGGGCGATACCGTGCTTGATTGTTTTTGCGGTTCCGGCACAACGCTCGTCGCTGCTCAGTTGCTCAACCGGCATTGGATAGGGATTGATAAATCCGAACCGGCAATAAAAGTTGCACGGGAAAAACTCGCGAGTTTGCCGGATACGTTGTTCTCAAAAGTTGAGTACGAATTTCTGAAGGAATTATAAGGGGACATTGCTTATGAATATTGAACAGATAAAGGAAGTTGTGGTACGCCATGCGATGGCGGCGCGGGGGGCGGCATTGAAGCTTGGGCAGCTTCCGGGGGATGCAAGAAATGCTGTCCTTATCGCCATGGCGGAGGCCCTGGTAAAAGAAAAAGACGATATACTTTTTTATAACGAAATTGACGTCCAGGCGGCCAAAGACGCAAAACTGCCGGCGGCGCTGATAGACCGGCTGGCCCTCGACGAAAAACGAATACAGGATATGGCCAGGGGCCTGCGCGAAGTTGTATCGCTGCCGGATCCGGTGGGCGAGATAATCGCGGACTGGACGCCGCCCGTCGGCGTTCACATAGACAAAATACGGGTGCCGCTGGGCGTGATCGCAATGATATACGAATCGCGCCCCAATGTTACCGTGGATGCCGCAGGCCTTTGCCTGAAAGCCGGCAACGCGATAATACTGCGCGGAGGGTCCGAGGCGATAAACTCAAACAGGGCGCTTGTTAAAATAATATCGCGCGCCGCTTACGGCGCCGGCCTGCCGCAAGGCGCAATCCAGTTTATTGAAACAACCGACAGGGCGGCCGTGGCGGAACTTGTAAAACTCGACACGTTAGTGGACATTGTCATCCCGCGCGGCAGCAGCGAGATGATACGCTCCATCCGCGAGAACGCGACCGTGCCGGTGCTTGCGCACGGCAAGGGGCTTTGCCACACCTACATAGATAAAGCCGCCGACGTAAGGATGGCCGTAAAAATCGCGTTCAATGCCAAGTGCCAGCGCCCGGGCGTCTGTAACGCCATGGAGACGCTGCTTGTTCACAAAGACATCGCGCGCACCGTGCTGCCTGAATTAAACAAACTATACAGGCAGGCCGGCTGCGAAGTGCGCGGCGACGAGGAAGTCCGCTCGATTATAAGCGACGTGAAAATCGCATCAGAAGCCGACTGGTCTACGGAATACCTGGATAAAATACTTTCGATAAAAACGGTGGCTTCGCTCGACGAAGCTATCCTTCACATAAACAGGCACGGATCCGGGCATTCCGAAGCCATTGTAACAAATGACGAAACGGCCGCCAGGCGATTTTTAATGGAAGTGGACGCGGCCGCCGTGTTTCATAACGCATCCACGCGCCTGCACGACGGCGGCGTATTCGGATTCGGCTCGGAAATCGGCATTTCGACGCAGAAACTGCACGCGCGCGGCACCATGGGCGTAAAAGAACTTACCACGACCAAGTACGTGATATACGGCCACGGAGAAATCCGGGAATAAAATAATTCACAGAATACATAGCAGTATGGACGCATTACAAACACCGTGTCTCTTTAGCGTTTTAAAGTTGTCGTCGTCATTGCGAGCCCAGAGGGCGCGGCAATCTCGCTTTTCATCAGAAGCAACGTCGAGATTGCTTCGCTGCGCTCGCAATGACCTCAAACTGCTAAAGAGACACCAAACACCAACCATCACAGTAAACCAATACACCTGTTACACAATTATATTATCCGCCAAGGAGGCATTTGCATATGGAACCGGCAAAAGACATCCGCGAAATCAACGAGAAGGTTAAAAAGGAAAGCGTGTTTGCGGTGCAGCTTTTGAGTGAGATCAACAAGGTTATAGTAGGCCAGAGCTACCTGCTGGAACGAATGCTGGTGGGACTGCTTGCCGACGGACACGTGCTGCTTGAAGGCGTGCCGGGGCTTGCGAAAACGCTGGCGGTAAAAACGTTGTCGGCTGCCATACGCACCAAATTCCAGCGCTTGCAGTTTACGCCGGACCTTCTGCCGGCGGACCTGGTCGGCACGCAGGTTTACAATCCCGCGAACGGCACGTTTTCCGTCAAGAAAGGGCCGTTGTTTGCAAACCTCGTCCTGGCCGACGAAATTAACCGCGCGCCGGCAAAAGTGCAGAGCGCGCTTTTAGAGGCAATGCAGGAGCGCCAGGTTACCATCGGCGAAACCACGTTCAAGCTGCCGGAGCCGTTTCTTGTGCTTGCGACGCAAAACCCCATAGAACAGGAAGGCACCTACCCGCTGCCGGAGGCGCAGGTGGACCGGTTCATGTTGAAACTTAAAATAACCTACCCGCAAAAACAGGAAGAAAAACTGATTCTTGAACGCATGACCGGCGGCGAGAATATTGCCGTGGCGCCTGTTGTGGGGCCTGAGGACATTACACGCGCAAGGCACACCGTGCAGCAGATTTACGTTGATGAAAAGATAAAGAATTATATAGTTGATATAGTGTTCGCCTCGCGGACGCCGGAGGAATACAACCTTAAAGATTTAAAACCGCTCATCGCGTTCGGCGCCTCGCCGCGCGCCACGATAAACCTTGCGCTCGCGTCGAAAGCATATGCCTTCCTCCAGGGGCGCGGCTACGTAACGCCGGAGGACGTAAAAATTATCGGGCCAGACGTGCTGCGCCACCGTATAATATTAACATACGAAGCGGAAGCCGAGGAGTTGACGTCCGAAAACATCATACAACAGATATTCGACGGCGTGGAAGTGCCTTGAATGATCCCGAAAGAGATAATTAAACACATTCGCCGGATAGAGATACGCTCCGGCAAGCTGGTCAACGAGATATTTGCCGGCCAGTACTCAAGCGTGTTCAAGGGGCGAGGCATGGAGTTTGCCGAGGTGCGCGAGTACATGCCCGGCGACGATATCCGCGCGATTGACTGGAACGTTACGGCGCGTTACGGCAGGCCGTTTATAAAAAAGTTCACGGAGGAGCGCGAGCTTACGGTTATACTGCTGGTGGACGCCTCCGGTTCCCAAAAATTCGGCAGCCGCTCCAGGCAAAAATCCGAGTTGGCCGCGGAAATCGCCTCGGTGCTGGCGTTTTCCGCCATAAAAAACAACGACCGCGTGGGCATGATAACCTTCACCGACCGCATTGAAAAAGTGATACGGCCAAAGAAAGGTAAAAACCACATACTGCGGCTTATCAGGGAGATACTCTGCTGCTCGCCGCAGTCGCGCGGCACTAACCTTGCCCTGCCGCTGCAATATCTTAACGAGCTTTGGCGCCGGAAAGCGGTTGTGTTTTTGATCTCGGATTTCAGGGATGAAGGCTTTGATTCCGCACTGAAAGTTACTGCAAGGCGCCACGACCTTGTAGCCGTAAAAATATCGGATCCGCGCGAAAATGAGTTGCCGAAGGTAGGGCTTATAGAGCTTGAGGATGCTGAAACCGGCGCGCGCCGGGTCGTAGATACCGACGATGAGATGGCGGCGCGCCTGTTTTCCGAAGCGCAGCGGCGCCAGGACGAAACGGTTAACTCGCTCTGCACGCGCGCCGGCGTTGACAGGATAGACGTCTCGACGGCCGAGCCTTACGTTATGCCTCTTATCCGGTTTTTCAAACGCCGCGAAAAACGCCTGGCATTTTAGTTTTACGCTCTAAATTGTATCTCTTTGGCAGTTTGAGGTCATTGCGAGCGAGAGCGAAGCAATCTCGACGTTGCTTCTGATGAAAAGCGAGATTGCCGCGCCCTTTGGGCTCGCAATGACGACGAGGAGATGCTCTAAATTTAAATATGAGATTGATATTTATAATATTTATTGCAGCTGTCAGCGCGTTTACTGCCGTAGAGGGGCAGGAAATGCAGCTTAAAAGTTTCGTGGAACGCCGGCAGATTACGATCGGCGATCCGCTTGAATACACGGTTACGTTCGTTTCCACCGGAAGCTATAAGCTATTGCTGCCGGAAAAAGAGGACGAGCTGGGACAATGGACCGTGAAGGAACGCGCGGAACTATCCTCAAAAGACGCCGGCAGCCGGACGCTGAAATATACGCTTGCGGCTTTTACCACCGGCGAAACGCTTATACCGGAGCAGGTGTATAAATATGTTACGGATTCCGGCGAGCAAAAAGAAATAGTGGCGCCGGCCATACCCGTCCAGATTGAAAGCATACTTGCGCGCCATAGTAATGCCGCAGGTATGCGCGACATCAAGCCGCCCTTGCGCATAAAGACTCCGCTTTCCTATTACATTATGTGGCTTGTCGCGATTGCGGCGCTTTGTTGGACGATCTACTATTGGTATATCAAATACCGTTTAAGAAAAAACATGTTGCCGGCGGCGCCGGCCGCCCCGCCGGAACCGCCGTACGACATCGCCATGCGCGAGCTTGAAAAATTAAAAGCATCGGGCCTTATAGCCGAAGGAAGAATCAAGGAATATTACATTGCGCTCTTCGACATAGTGCGTAACTTTTTATCCGGCACATACGGGATTGACACGCGCGAACGCACCTCCGGCGAGATTTTCCAGCAATTGCGAACTGCGGCTAAAGACAGAAAGCTGCTGCCGGCGTTAAGGGATTTCTTCGAGGAATGCGACCTTGTTAAATTCGCAAAATACAGGCCGGATGAAAAAATCTGCCTGGCAGACCTGGAAACTGCAAAAAACATAGTGGATAACATAAACGCCACAGGCGCGGCGGTTCAGCGATGAGATTTGCATCCCCGTTATTTTTATTATTACTTGCGGTAATCCCTCTGATGCTCTGGCAGGAACGCAGGCGCAAAAAGATTAAAGAGCCGGCTATCCTGTTCTCCGGGCATAAGCCTTTCGGCGGAATAAACCCGTCGCCGCGGGCAAAGCTTCTTTTTCTTATCCCGCTTGCGCGCGCGCTGGCCATTGCGCTTTTCATCATAGCGCTCGCGCGGCCGCAGGCCGGGCAAAAGAATGAAGAGATATACAACCAGGCCATAGATATAATGCTTGTGCTTGATACCTCGACGAGCATGAGGGCGATTGATTTTAAACCGGCCAACCGGTTCGAAGCCGCCAGGAAAACCGCGATTGAGTTCGTGAAAGGGCGCCGCCTGGACCGCATAGGCATAGTGGTATTTTCAGGGCTTGCTTATACGCAATGCCCCCTGACCTCTGACCATGACGCGGTACTTAATTTTCTTAACGAAGCGTCTATCGGCATGACGGAAATTGACGGAACGGCCATAGGCTCGGCAATAGCCACCGCCGCAAACCGCCTTAAGGACAGCACGGGCAAAAGCAAGGTGATGATACTTGTTACCGACGGCCGCAACAACATGGGAGAGATTGATCCACTAACGGCAAGCCAGGCCGCCGGCGCCGTGGGCATAAAAATATACAGCATCGGCGCAGGCCAGCCCGGCGGCGCGCTATATCCCGTGGATGACCCTCTATGGGGCAGGCAGTACGTGAAAATGCCGGAGCAGGAGCTTGACGAGTCAACGCTTGCAAAAATCGCCGAGGCAACCGGGGGGCGCTATTTCAGGGCGACCGATTCGGAATCGCTGCAACGCATATTCAAGCAGATAGACGAAATGGAAAAAACGGAAATTAAAACCGTGAAATATACCAGCTACAATGAATTATACGGCTACGCGCTATGGCCCGGAATAATATTGCTGGGGCTTGAGTTATTATTGTCAACCGCCATCTTGCGGAAAATTCCGTAAGGTGCTTGTCATTACACACAAGCCTGAGATTATCGCAGGTGACTCGTTTCCTCTCCCCGCCGGGGAGAGGATTAAGGTGAGGGGG
>Ga0208977_1001281_pt1 | contig 12979 bp, 7 predicted proteins | sample RifOxyA2_FD_184030 | JGI IMG/M metagenome (GOLD analysis project Ga0208977, IMG submission 184030) | Groundwater microbial communities from Rifle, Colorado - Rifle Oxygen_injection A2 (SPAdes) | ecosystem: Environmental > Aquatic > Deep subsurface > Groundwater | place: Rifle, Colorado, United...
ACAAGCAAATCATTTAATTCTTTCGGGTTTCTTCTTACTATCTTGGCACGCATTTGGGCTTCGGGATGATAATCGGCATAGTAATTAACTATCATCGCCATTGATGTTAAAGCGCATCCTTCTTTTTGTATTTCATTACTTGTTTTTAGATAATACTTTTCGCCCCATTCCGGGTCGAATTGTTTTATGTCAGGGACGTTAAGCATTGTCGTCGCTTCTACTATGTTTGACAGGTCGGACAGGTTGTTATCTTCGTCTTTCGACTTGGCGGCAAAATAGTATTTTGTTCCCTGGCCAAGCGCATTGATTCTGAATTCCTGCTTTTGGCCGGCAGGAACCGATGTGGATATTTCAATCATCCGCGCCGCGGAAAGGCTTTCCTCGGCAATGGCGGATGTCGAATAGTACATGTTATAACCGGTTGATTCCCCGGGAGCAGTCCACGTTAACGTTATGGAATTTGCCGTAAGCGTACGGCCGCTATCCGTCCACGTTTTCATGGCCAGGTCGGTAATGGGCAGCGGGCCGTCCTTGATGTCTGCGTAATATATCTCGTAATCGTTTCCGTCGAAACCCTGCCATACCAACCTGTTGGCGTCAATTGCAGGATCAACATTATTGTAAGCGGTATGCGTAATCTGCGTTACCTCACTTCCGTCATAAACAGATACTTGGTAGCTACGCCCGTCAAACCCCGCCCACGCAACCTTACCGTTCGATATCGAGGGCGCGCCGTCGTCATAATTGTTGTTTGTAAGCTTTAGTGTCCGGGTGCCATCAAACATATACACTTCATAATCATGCCCGTCATACCCAAGCCAGGCAGCCTTTTTGTTATTTATCCTGGGATAGCAATTGCTATAAGAGTCCGTGCTTATTCTCTTTTTTGTGAATCCGTCAAAAAGAAGTATCTCGGAAGAACTACTGCCGACATGCACCCACACCACCTGCCCGTTATGGATATCCGGGCCAAAATCCATAGAATAATAATACCATGATAGAGGGATAGTGCCGGCAAAAACATTCGATATGAATGGCCCCAGGTAAAGCCCGCCCGGGGGCGAGGTAAAGAATGGATACATGACTTCTCGCTGCCATGCTATCTGGCCGTTATGAAAACCACCGACAATGTCAACCCCCTTATCGTAGCCACTTGTAAATTCAAATATGCTATTTACACCGTCGAAAAACATTATATGCGCGTTAAGCATGGTCATGCCGGTTTCGGGATCCTCAATTACCTGCCCTTGTTTACTCCATGCGACTTGCTTATTTGAAATCCGCGGACAGACATTCGCCAAACCATCGTTCGTCAATTGGATGGTTTGTATTCCGTTGTAATAATATATATTGTAATTATTTTCCCATGCAACACAGTCTTTGTCAATCTGGACATCCCAACCCGAACCGATGCAAAAGGTGTCCGTTCCTTTACGGATAAATACGTTTTCCCCGCTGTTCCATACGATATTTTTATTGCTCACTAACGGCGCTATGTCGTCAAAATTATTATCCGTTACCTGATTAACAACGAAGTTTAGCGCAAACAATTCGGGTACTGCCAGAATAAAATATATTCCGGCCGACAATAAAGCTGTCAATCCGCCACGGTTACGGAACATGACGTTTCTCCCCTAACTCAAACTCTTGTTCCTGGAAACCCCGCTGCATCAATCCCTCCGCACGGACGATTATCTTTGAATTCGTACTTTTTGCAATTACATCAATCAGGAACTCCTTAGTTGCGTCTTTCGGTAATTCTCCAACCCACAGTTTGACTTCACGTAAATATGCCGGCCGGTTTTTGAAGATACGCGCATTACGCAACCTGGTTGTGGCAAGCATTCCTTTGCCATTCTCAACAAGAATTACATTTCCCGGAAAAATACAGCTTATCTTAACATGAACATTTTCCCGCGGTGTTACGGAAATTTTAATCCGCTCCGGCTTATGTTTAAACCCGCCGGACAGGCTTGTTATCGCCATATCCACCGGCAAAGAAAAATTCGTATTATCCGGTGCAATATCGCCTGCGGATATACCGGGGCATAAACACGACAGAATAATACCGGAGCACATTACCAATATCGTTAATTTCATATCGTTCCAGGAATCGCGTTTGGCTCTATTTTATTACAGGGACTTTATCGAGCGTTTGCAGTATTTGGCCGTTTTTATATGCACGAGTCATACACAAATAAACACCGGCGGGAACATCCGAAACATCCCAAACATATTCGTATGCATATTTATTATTTACAATGGAATATGATGCGCCCGGCAATTTTGCTGAAAGAACTCTTTCAGCGTCTATAGAATATACGTATATTTCTACATGGTCGGCGATACCCGTCTCAATATGTATTACAGCGGTGTTTGTCCCTTTAATTGGATTCGGCAAAACGTATGTTTCGCCAGATTTAAACTCGGACTCTATTTCCTGCGCGCGGCCTGCCGTTGCAACGCCAGGCGTTATTTGCGCCGTCGTTATTTTTGAAGCGCCAGTAATATTTATTATTTTGCCAAGTACGCCGCCAATTATTTCACTGACGCCGCTGACCGTAACTTCTGAACGCGGCGCATATATCAGCGCCGCCACTCCGCTTTCGCCGGATATTTCGATCTTGCCGTCTCCGGTGGTACAAACCGCAAAATCAACGCCGGGTTGTTCGGCGCCTATCCTACTGCCGCCGGAAACGCTTATATCACCTTCGCAGAAAATGGCTGCATTACCTGTTATGGCAATAACCGATTGGCCGGATATAATTATATTTTTGAAATAATATGTTCCCGACGATAAAGCAATGCTATCCCTGCCGGTAAGTTTCAGTTCTCCGTTTTCATTTATCGGGCGGTTACCTCTGTGAGTAACCGTAATTTTATCGTTGTCGTTCTCATGGGAAACAAACTGCGCCAGGGATGTGATGTCTACAGAGCCTGAGCTTATAGCTATTATGTCATTGGCAATCATACCGCTTACCGAAGCCTGAGCCGTAAGAGTAACAGTGGACGCATAGACGTTACCGTCAATATTAACCCGGCCGCGCAAGTCTATGCCTTCATTGCTCCATACGTTTCCGTTTATCTGCAATTTGCCGTTTGCCTTTATGTCCTGCATGGCAAGAAGCGAATAGTCCAGGACAGGCGATACGAATAACCTGCAAGTTTTTATTTCCTCGATGTTGCCTGCATTGTCAATGCTTTTGTATTCTACCACGTTTAACCCTTCAGACAATGGAACGGAAGAAACATATTCCACAAAATCGCCTGCCTGCAATCCCGCGGAACGAACCCTGAATAAAATAACATCAACACCGGACGCCGTCCCGGCGCCGCCGCCATCTATTGCCCCTAAGGTTATGGGAGTTCCGCGTGTTACCAGCGGAATCCCAAAAGCATTATTAACCGGTTGCCCGATGTGTATGTTGCTTACGGGAGGTTCAATATCCTCTATAACCCGCGTAATGCCTCCGACTTCCTGTGTGTAATCAACAAATACACTTTTTATTTGGCCTGGCAGAATCGCGCCTTTAATCTCCAGCTGCGTTGTATTCGCTTGCTTATCGTAGGCGTTAATGGAGACGTTATACGAACCGCTGCCTTTACCGATAATGTAAAGTGTATACCGGCCATCGGGAGGATTTCCGACGTCAAGCCATTTGTAGGTTAAATCCTCAAGATACGATTCTTCCGTATACGTTCCACCTGCTATTTCCTCAACTATATTCCCATTTTCGGGATTATAACCGACACGGTGTCCATTGCCGTCAATAAGCAACAACTCATAGCATGGGACAGCGCCCGAGGCCGCACTTTTGATTAAAGCGCCCGACAATATTAAGAGTACAAACCACGTTCTTAATTTCATTTCAGCTCATATTTTAGGCGGTGTTATGCCTTGCTGGGACTGGTATTTGCCTTTTTTGTCGGCGTAGGAAATGGCGCAGGATTCGTCGCTTTCGAAGAAGAGCACCTGGGCTATGCCTTCGTTGGCGTACAGTTTTGCGGGGCGTGGGGCGGTGTTGACTATGCCCATGGTAACGTAACCTTCCCACTCCGGTTCGAACGGGGTTACGTTGACGATAACGCCGCAGCGCGCATAGGTTGATTTGCCGAAACAGATTGTAACCACGTTGCGCGGTATGCGAAAATATTCCAGGCTGCGCGCGATTACAAACGAGTTCGGGGGCATCAGCACGAAATCCTTCGTGATAATAGTCTCGAAAGCATTACTGTCGAAACTTTTTGGGTCTATCACGGCGGATTGGCCGCCTCTGAACAATTTGAACTCGTCGGCAAGGCGCATATCGTAACCATAGGACGACAGGCCGTATGATATGTTGCCGTCGCGCACCTGCCCGTCAACAAACGGCTCGATCATCTTATTTGACAGGCACATTCTCTTTATCCACGAATCAGGTTTAATCATATAATTACCAGCACTTTGAGTAGCCGCAGGAACGGCAGACAACGCAGCCTTCGCCGAACTCAAGCATCTCGCCGCACTCGGGGCATTGGGGGCATGAGCCTACAAAATCCCTCTTGTTTAACTGCAACTCCGGCGCCGCGGCAGGCGCAAGCGTTTCCTGCTCCACATTCTTGATAAAAAGATCCGGGCTCATTTTATCTTTCTGGTAATTAAGCAGCGCTTTTGAAATGGCATCGGCGCAGGAAAGTATCGCGCCGCCCTCGGTAAGTGTCGGAACCGGGCAACGTATTCCTTTAAGCTGGTTTACTATCTGCTCCTGGCTTATGCCGGAACGAAGCGCAAGCGAAATAAGCCTGCTGACAGCCTCCGCCTGGGATGCCGTACACCCGCCCGATTTTCCAAGCTGGGTGAACAATTCGCAGGCGCCCTGCTCGTCTTCGTTAATGGTAACGTACATTTTCCCGCAGCCGGTATGCATAAGCAGCGTTACACCGTGCGTAACACGCGGGCGCTGGCGCGGCTTGCGTTGCTTATACTCCTGCTGTTTTGCAGCTTCTTTAGTGCCGACGTTTAACACCTGCAAATCGCGGGAGCCGTCCCTGTAAACCGTAACGCCTTTGCAGCCGAGTTTGTATGCAAGATTATATACGCGGGCAACATCGTCCTTTGTCGCGCCATGAGCGAAATTGACAGTCTTTGACACCGCATTGTCGGTATACCGCTGGAAGGCGGCCTGCATACGCACGTGGTCCTCCGGCGTAATGTCGTGCGCGGTTACGAAAACCTTGCGCACTTTTTCCGGTATTTCCTTCATTTCTTTTATGCTTCCCTTTTCGGAAATGCGCGCCATAAGCTGCTCCGAATAAAACCCCATTTCCTTTGCGGTTTTTTCAAAATACGGGTTTATTTCAAGCATTTCCTGGTTATCCAGCACGTTTGCCCTCTTATACACGAGGCCGAACGCAGGCTCTATCCCGCCGGATGCGCCGGCTATGATGCCTATGGTGCCTGTGGGCGCTATAGTGGTCAGCGTAGCGTTGCGGCGCGGGGCCTTTCCCGCAAACACGCTGTTCTTATAGTTGGGGAAGGAGCCGCGCTTCACGGCAAGTTCGTCGGAAGCATCGCGCGCCTTCTGCTGTATGAAATCCATAAGTTTTTCGCCGAGCTTAAAAGCTTCGTGCGAATTGTAAGGTATCCCAAGCTGAAAAAGCATGTCCGCCCAGCCCATTACGCCAAGCCCTATCTTGCGGTTGGATCGCGTCATCTGCTCTATCTTTTGTATCGGAAAATTATTCATGTCTATGACATTGTCCAGGAAATGGACCGAGGTTTTGATAATCTTTTCAAGCCGTTCCCAGTCCACGTTCCCGTCGGTAACAAGATGCGAAAGATTGATAGAACCGAGGTTGCAGGATTCATAGGGAAGAAGCGGCTGCTCGCCGCAGGGGTTGGTGGATTCTATAACGCCGATGTCAGGCGTAGGGTTGGCGTCGTTCATGCGGTCAATAAATACTATGCCGGGCTCGCCGTTTTTCCATGCCTGCTCGATTACTTTTTCAAACACTTCCTTTGCGCGCAACGCTCCCACTTTTTCCCTTGTGCGCGGATTGTAAAGAGCGTACTCGCTGTCATTATCCAGCGCATCCATGAATTCCTCGGTAATGGCGACCGATATGTTGAAGTTGGTCAGGCTGTCATTTTTGTCCTTGCAACCGATGAAATCCATTATGTCCGGATGGTCAACGCGCAGTATACCCATGTTTGCGCCGCGACGGGTGCCGCCCTGTTTTATTGCCTCGGTGGCTGCATTAAAAACCTGCATGAAAGAGACAGGCCCTGACGAAACGCCGTGCGTGGAATTTACAACATCACGCTTTGGCCTGAGCCGCGAAAACGAAAAACCGGTGCCGCCGCCCGATTTATGTATCAGGGCGGTATTTTTAAGTGTTTCGAAAATTGATTCCATGGAATCTTCTATAGGCAGCACAAAACATGCGGAAAGCTGTTGCAGGGCGCGGCCGGCGTTCATCAGCGTAGGAGAGTTTGGCAGGAAATCAAGGGTGGCCATCATAACGTAGAATTCCTGTGCCGTCATTTCCGTGTCGGCGTTTGGGTCATAGTTTTTATCGGCACGCGCAATATTTTCGGCAACGCGCCAGAACAAGTCCTCCGGCGTTTCCGCCACCTTGCCCTCGGTATCCTTGCGCAGGTACCTTTTTTCCAGCACGGTTAACGAATTATCCGTTATAGCCGCTTTTACATTACGCAACAACTCTTCACGATTTAAGCTCATAACCATCCTTGCCTCCGATCACAGTAGCCGACCCAATTTTTATGTACGCATATCTTTTCGCAGTGTCTCTTTAGCGTTTTGAAGTTGTCGTCGTCATTGCGAGCCCAAAGGGCGCGGCAATCTCGCTTTTCATCAGAAGCAACGTCGAGATTGCTTCGCTCTCGCACGCAATGACCTAAAACTGCTAAAGAAACACTTTTTGCAAAACGCACCGGCGGTGGCTCAACCGGTATTTTGCATCCGCGCTTGCGACGGTTTGGGGAGTTTTCGCAGGCGTTCTTTTTTTAGTTTCTTAAGTTCTTCTATAAAGGTGTCTATGGTGTCGAACTGGTGGTACACGGACGAAAAACGAATGTAGGCTATCAAATCCATATCCCCCAGTTTGCGAAGAACTTTTTCCCCTATGATTTTTGAGGGTACTTCCATGACGTAATCCTGCAGCTCGAATTCTATTTCATTTACTATCTTTTCAATTGCATCCGAAGAAATCGGCCGCTTTTCACATGCCCGCACAATGCCTTCCCTTATCTTCTGCCTGTTAAACGGCTCTCGCCGCTGGTCGGATTTCACCACCATGAGCGACGTTTCTTCCAGCCGTTCATAGGTGGTATAACGCTTGTTGCAATCCAGGCATTCGCGTCTGCGGCGGATAACGGAGACATCATCCATCTGGCGCGTATCAAGCACTTGATCATTAAAACCATTACAAAAAGGACAACGCATTTAGCATTCCTCGGTGGACTGTTCTAGTCTAGTACTCTGTAAGACTGATTCTTTGCGTTTTGAAGTTGTCGTCATTGCGAGCCCAAAGGGCGCGGCAATCTCGCTTTTCATCAGAAGCAACGTCGAGATTGCTTCGCTCTCGCTCGCAATGACCTCGAACTGCTAAAGAGACACGACCATACATCAAGAATCAACTTGACAGTCCAATAAATACAACCGGTAGTATTTTTTGAAGTCATGGGCATACGGGTGGATTTCTCGGGAAAAAAAATTAGGCCTCACGAATGGTAATATTCGTCTGCCTTATAATTCATGATAACGACAGTCTGATTATAACAAAGCGCTACAGCAGTGTCAATAACTATTTTATTTTAGTGCTGCCGAACAGCAAGCCTGTAAGCCAGAACAAATCCATTCCGACACGCGGGCCTCTTAAAAACGTATCCATCATATCGCCGGCCAGTATTCCTATCACTCCCCAGAAAAGGCCGAATGCGACTACCCTGTTAATGCCCGCGCCGACGGTAAAGCAGCGATGTATTTTTTTAAGCCAGGCGAACGTTATCACAAAAAATATAACAAGCCCCGTAAGCCCGAAATCCGCGGCAAGGTTTAAATAAAAAGAATGCAAATGAGGAAATGTCATCACGTTCTTTCTGTGTTCCGGCAGAAAATCAAAAAACTCTTTCTGCCTTATGCCAAGCCCCGGGCCAAAACCGAAAACAGGTTTGGCCTTTATTTCCCTTAATGCCACGCTGTATATGCACAGGCGTTCCTGCACATTGGTATCATTAATATTGGTGCGGTTTATTCGCGTTTTAATATCGGGCGCCAGGAAATATAACGCCATTACAAGGCAGGCGGATCCGATTACTGAAAAAATTACTAATCCGGCAGCCCGTTTCCCTGAAGTTAACAAGACGGTAATGCCGAATAGCGAATAAACAAAAATCGCGGATAAGTAATACCCCCTGGACCCCGTCAGAAATAAAGCGCCCAGGAAGAAGAATACCGACAAAACAAAAAACCGTTTTTTGGGAACAGACAGGTTATCGGCGTAAAGCGCCTGTCCAAGCGCGAAAAATGAAAACATTAAACATAAACCCGCAAGCCCGATGTGCGAGTTCAGCCCCTTTAACAACCCCTCCCTGGCCAGGTATAAATCAGGCCCGATTTTTTGGAAGAACAAACCGAAATACGCCAGCACCGAGAACGCGACAAGCACAAAAAACGCCGTGTAATACGTCCAGAATGTGCGCCTGAATGCAATCTCACTTGAGACGATATACCCCAGTATAAACGGTATTACCCAGTGGCTGAAATAAGCAAATACGGTATTATATGCTATAGCCGGCTCAGTTGAAAACACGGCGCGTATAAGGCCATATATAATGAATACGCCTAAATATATGAGAAATTTTTCTTCTTTCAGCTTGCGGAAATAAAACCAGGATAGCAAAACGGCAATTCCACCCAGCACATAACCGGTAATGTGGGTAAAATGAATGCTGACGCCAAGCAGCAGGTTGGCCACGTTTACGTAACCATTTATGAAATTACTCATTAACTTTTTTCATGTCTCCTTAGCGTTTAGAATTTATCGTCGTCATTGCGAGCCCGAAGGGCGCGGCAATCTCGCTTTTCATCGGAAGCAACGCCGAGATTGCTTCGCTCTCGCTCGCAATGACATCAAACTGCTAAAGAGGCACCTTTTTCCAGGGTTTACCGCAGGGTTTGTCTTCGGAGCAGGCGCCGCTTACGCACGAGGGGCCGCAGCTTCTAAACAGCAACGGCGCGGCGCGGCGCGCAAGCGCAAGCATCTCAACGGCCATTGCGCGAATCTCCCACTGTGCGCGGTTACAGCAGCGGAGCGAAAAAAAATGGCGCAGTTCGCGCGCATTCATGGTAAGTATAATTTTTGTGGCCGCGGCCTGTGGTATTACGTAGCGCGCGTCTTCGGCTGGTATGCCTGATAGTAACAGGACATCGTATAGCTTTTTGGCTTCGTTAACCGCCAGGGCATACGCTTCAGCGATCTCTCTCTTGCGCGCTATGGTAGGCGGCGTTACAAACTCGAACTTGTCGCTGAATTTTACGTACCGCTGGCTTTGAACGGAGAACGAGGCTATCCGGTGGCGCGTAAGCTGCGCAAGCAGCGCCCGCGACACGCCCTCGACTGCAAAAGTAAACGAAGCATGTTCCAGAACCGACAGATGCCCGGAACGAACGATTTTTTTAAGGAGATCCTGCACCAGGGGGCGCGTAAACTTACGTTGAAGGTTTCCGATGGAAGTGTTGGAGTAGCAAAGCCGCGCCGCAACCGCGCATGATTTTTCCGGCTCCGGTGTATGACGAATAAGTTTTACAAGCATGGTTGTTAATTCGTGTCTTTTTAGCTCACGTTCCTTCTCCCCGTCGGGGAGAAGGCCAGGATGAGGGGGAGTTCGTTGTAATATTGAACCACCCCTCACCTTAATCCTCTCCCCTGATGGGAGAGGAAACCTAAACGGCATTGCTCCTAAAGAGACACGTTAATTCTTGTAGTACTCTTGCAGGGATTTTACGGGCCAGTCTTTGCTTTTCTGGGCGCGTATGCCTTCAACGGTCGCGCGGGCGGCCGCAAGGGTGGTAACGATAGGAACGTTGTATATGACGGCGCTGCGCCGTATATGGTAGCCGTCGGCTCTGCTTGCTTTTCCGGACGGTGTATTAATAATCAGGGCAACCTGCCGGTTTTTTATTATATCAACCACGTTCGGCCTGCCTTCGTCAATCTTGTTTACCTCGCGCACGGGAAGCTGGTGCTTTTGAAAAAATTCCGCCGTGTGCCTGGTGGCAAGTATCTCGAAGCCCATGTTAAGCAGGTCGCGCACCACCGGCAAAGCGTCTGTCTTATTCTGCGGCCCAAGGCTTACCAGCACGGCGCCGGAACGCGGAAGCACCGAACCTGCGGCAAACTCCGCCTTGGCAAACGCGCGGCCGAAGCTTGAGTCAATGCCCATTACCTCGCCGGTACTCTTCATTTCAGGCCCTAGAACGACATCAACGTTGCTAAACCTCGTCCACGGCAGCACCACCTCTTTTACGGCAACATATCCGATCGACGGCGGCGAGTTTTTAAGGCTGGAATCCGGAAGCAGTTTCTTAAGCCTTTTCCCCACCATCACACGTGCGGCCAGTTTCGCCAGCGGAATACCGGTGGCCTTTGAAACATAAGGAATCGTTCTTGATGCGCGCGGGTTGGCCTCAAGTATGTAAACTATGCCGTCTTTTACCGCAAACTGGATATTGAGGAGACCTTTTACTTTTAACGTAAGCGCCAGCTTGCGCGTATATTCTTTTATTTTATCTATTATGGCTGCGCTTAACGTGTGCGGCGGCATTACACAAGCCGAATCCCCCGAATGGATGCCGGCTTCCTCGATATGTTCCATAATGCCTGCAATATAGACATCGTAACTGTCGGAAAGCGCGTCAACGTCCACTTCTATGGCGTTATCAATAAATTTATCTATGAATATGGGTTTGTCCGGGGTTACGTGCACCGCCTGTCCCACGTATTCCTGCAGCATGGAATCGTCGTAAATAACCTTCATCGCTCTCCCGCCCAGAACGTATGAGGGGCGCACCATTACAGGATAGGTTAACCTGCGGGCAACTTCCCTGGCCTGGGTATAAGATGTGGCGGTGCCTGAGGCTGCCTGCGGTATTTTAAGTTGTTTTAAAATCTTGCTGAAACGTTTGCGGTCTTCCGCGATATCAATGGATTTCGGCGATGTCCCGAGTATTGTTACGCCGTTTTTATCCAGCGATGATGTAAGATTTAACGGGGTCTGGCCGCCGAACTGCACTACAACGCCCATAGGTTTTTCTTTTTCCACTATGTTAAGAACGTCCTCGGCTGTTAACGGCTCAAAATAAAGCCTGTCGGATATGTCGTAATCAGTGGAAACCGTTTCGGGGTTGCAGTTGACCATTATGGTTTCATAGCCTTCATCGCGCAACGAAAGAACGGCATGAACGCAACAATAATCGAATTCTATACCCTGGCCTATACGGTTGGGGCCGGCTCCCAAAATCATCACTTTTTTCTTTTTGCCGTCGGTTTTTACGTCATCTTCATGCTCATACGTGGAGTAGAAGTACGGCGTATATGCCTCAAACTCGGCAGCGCACGTATCCACTAACTTATATGCAGGCCGCACGCCAAGTTTTGTGCGCATGGAACGTATTTTTTCCGCTTTCTGCCCCGTAAGCCAGCCAATCTGTTTATCTGAAAAACCATACTGCTTTGTGGCAAACAGGAAATCCTTCTTATCTTTCAACGGCATTTTATTGAGCGCCGGTATCTTCTTTTCCCACTCAACGATCTCGGCAATCTGCTTTATAAACCATGGATCAATCATGGAAAGCTCGCATATTTCCTCAATGCTTAAACCGGACTGTAGAGCGTATTTTATGTTAAAAATCCGGTCGCAGTTGGGCGTGCGCAGCTTGTAGCGTATTTCTTCAAGCATTTCCTGCCTGGACTTACCGCCGTCCTTGCGCGCTTTATCAATGCGTTTGTCGTTGGCATGGCCGTCCCCGCACAGGCCGTAGCGCCCCACCTCAAGCCCGCGAATGGCCTTCTGCAGCGCTTCCTTGAATGTGCGCCCCAAAGCCATTACTTCACCCACGGACTTCATGGCGGTATTCAGCGTCTGGTCGGCTCCGGTGAATTTTTCGAACGCAAACCGGGGAACCTTTACAACACAATAGTCTATAGCCGGTTCAAATGATGCCGGCGTCTTTTTTGTAATGTCGTTTGGAATTTCGTCCAGCCGGTAGCCTACGGCAAGCAGGCTGGCTATTTTTGCTATGGGGAACCCTGTAGCTTTAGATGCAAGCGCGGAAGAGCGGCTTACGCGCGGGTTCATCTCGATGACAACTATGCGCCCGTTTTTCGGGTTAACGGCAAATTGTATGTTCGAGCCGCCCGTGTCTACGCCTATTGCGCGTATTACCTTGAACGCCCAGTCGCGCATTTTCTGGTACTCTTTGTCCGTCAATGTCTGGGCAGGCGCCACCGTTATCGAATCGCCCGTGTGTACGCCCATGGGGTCAAAGTTTTCTATGGAGCAGATAACCACGCAATTGTCCGCGTTATCGCGCATCACTTCAAGCTCGTATTCCTTCCAGCCAAGGACGGATTCTTCTATAAGTATTTCACCGATGGGGCTTGCGTCAAGCCCGGTTGAGGCTGCATCAAGCATCTCTTCGCGCGTATATACTATTCCTGAGCCGACGCCGCCAAGCGTAAACGAGGCGCGGATTATAACGGGAAAGCCGATTTTTTCCGCTATCTTCATCGCCTCTTCAAGCGAATACGCGTAGCCGCTCTGCGGCAGGTCAAGCCCGATGTCGTGCATAGTGCGCCGGAAAAGACGGCGGTCTTCCGCTTTCTGGATGGCCGGCAGCTTGGCGCCGATCAATTCAACGCCGTACCTGGCAAGAACGCCGCTTTCCGCAAGCGCCACGGCAAGATTCAATGCCGT
>Ga0208977_1001284_pt1 | contig 12975 bp, 12 predicted proteins | sample RifOxyA2_FD_184030 | JGI IMG/M metagenome (GOLD analysis project Ga0208977, IMG submission 184030) | Groundwater microbial communities from Rifle, Colorado - Rifle Oxygen_injection A2 (SPAdes) | ecosystem: Environmental > Aquatic > Deep subsurface > Groundwater | place: Rifle, Colorado, United...
TTCGATATTCCAGTTTTGTCCGCCCACACCACGTAACTTTTGCCGGCAAAGATTAAAAAACCACATCAATGCCATTAAAAGCATTATTCCGCGCACTCCCTCGCAAAGGCGACGGGTTAAACTCATGTTTGCCGCAACAAACAATTCTGCAATAATCGGGTAAACGCAGATTAATGCAGGGCTAAGGTATTTCCTGTTTAAGTAATAATCAGTCCACTTACATAACAAGAAGCACAAAAAGCCACCCAGCAATATTACTGGGAACCCAAAGTTCATATAAAGTTCGGCAAGTGTGCCCGCAGGGTTTACCCCTTCATCATCAGGCATTACCAAAATAGTAATTGACTGGATATCATACAAATCTGGTTTCCCTGGCCAAAGATAGCGTGGGATAAAAGAATAAAACACTTGCTTGAATGTCTCCCCCTTAAAGTAAGGAATTACGTCAGGAACATTAAACATAACAGCAGAAGCAGAACGGGCTTCATATAAACGATACATAGTATCGTCTAAAGTTGCGAACATAAACGAAAAATTACCACTAGCATCAACAAACAATCTCTCTGTTATTTGCCCCACCACTTCTACCGCTTGGCCCGGAGTCAAATAAGACCTTTCACCTGTGATCGACTGACTGGCCAGGAAGGATGTTGCCCCGATAACTGAAATAACGAACACAACAGAAAACACTATACTGACCCATTGTTTTTTTGAGAATTTAACGCCTATTAGTGTTAAAAACACGATTGATCGAAAAACGAAAAGCAATATCACATAACGATGCAGTGTATATACTTGCAATATTCCATCACTGATCCAAAAAAGCACACCTATCTGTCGCTGACTCTTGTTTCCCAATGCAAACAACGCAAAGTAAAATGCAGCGTAGTAGTATGTTATATTACCGAATAGATATGCGAGCTCTTCCGAACCAAATAATTCTGGAGAAACCCGCGACAGTCTGCTTTGATACCCCTGTGTAATCAAATAAAATCGCCATCCCACTCCTAGCAAAACAGGCACAACACATACCCATAAACCCCACCCATACCGATCTGTAATTGAACTAGTCTTAAGATATTTTTTGGGATAGCTTAATTTACGTAGCGCGTCAGGGATAAATGACAGCCCAAACACAATTGCACCGATAAGAACAATAGGCAACCCATCAAAATATGGAGGGATTCTATAATTCCAGGGTCTAAATTGCCAATAAAGTGATGGGATGATATACAATACAAGAAGACCTATAGCAAGTAGGCTAGCCGGGGACACCCAGCCAAATGAACCGCGAGTAGCCCTTAGGCAGATAAAAAGCCACATTATCACGCCAAAAAGGCCCAAAGCGATTATGTTAAATTCCATGGTTATTTGCTGCTCTAAAGACAGGCACTACCCGTCTTTGGGCGACCACAGCAAAAGTATTCCTCAGGCCTAACATTTCGCCAAAGGATTGAAAAAATAGGCTTTGAGTACTGAAGTAAGAAATGATATCACAATTAAACCCCTGCTCTGTTAGGAATCGGCGAATAGCGTTTTGGTCAACTCCATTTCTGGTTACGTGGTAATCGGAATTATCATATATGGAGTCCGCAAGATAAACGCCACGATTGCGGCGGCAACGCCTTCGAATCCCCGCCAACACATCCCCTTGTAAAATTCGCCATGAGAAATAGGCGAAACTGGTAAACATCATTGTAAATTTGCCGACCGAATCATAGCGTAAAGGGTCCTGAAAAGAAAAGAATTGTCCATGAAGAGGCAGCAATGTGGCTGCCTCACGAATCATCCCTATATAGTCCGGAACATGATGCAAGAATGAGCTGCAAACAATAATGTCGTACGTATCTCTGTTATTCCTAAGTTTTTCAGTGATGTCACCACAATATACCTCTAAGTTACCATGAAAACGCTCACACTTGTCTCGCAATACATTTAGCTGACTAATTGAACTATCAACGGCGGTGACCCTTGCTCCAAGTTCAAGAAAAGGCAAAGTGGCTGTGCCCTCTCCGGCACCTAAATCCAACACCTTTGGGGACGTGGAATGTTTGCTGGCAAAATCAAAGACTCCGACTAATAATTTTTGATAAAGTTGTCGTAATACCAAATGGTTAAGATGCGGAGCATCGTTAAGATAATTCTTACTGGCTTCAGCATTAAAGGCAGTTATATTCGCTGATGCCGCGACTTTATTTAATTTTTGATCCATTCGAGTTAACTACTTTTCTCTAATATAAAAATTCCGTAAAGAAAGGTCTAGCTGATTTATGGATTTACAAATATTTTGACACGCGACGAACGCATCATCCACAGTAATTAATTTAATACACCGCATTCCTTCCTTAATGCATACCTTAAGCAAACATCCTTCACAAGGCACAGAATGGCGTAACACTATATGTTTTGTGCTATAGGGATACCATCGTCCAGGCCAATCATGCGCGGCAAAGATTCCCACGCAGGGAACGCCCGCAGCTGCCGCCAAATGCATTATCCCAGTATCATTACCAACATAAAAACGACATGCTTTTAAGGCTACCGCTACCTGTCTAATACTTAACTGCCCTGCAGTATTACTCCCCCGCCCCCATTTAGCAAGCAGCCTCTCACCGAGTTGAAACTCTTCTGGGCCACCAAAGATAACAGGATATGCTCCAAGGCGAGAGATAAGCCGCTGCCCCAACTCAGCGAAACGTTCTTCTGGCCATAATTTAGATGGCCATTTACTGCCTGGGCCAAATCCAATTAGTGGTAATTGACTGTATTGCTTCCCGATACGGCTTATCATCACAAAAGCAGTCTGTGACAGCTCTTCGTTAGTGAGGAGCAGTTCCATACACCCCTTCCCTGGCAATGGAACAGTGACGCCACTAAGATAGAGCCGATTAAGCAGATCATCCGCTTCTTGTTGCACTAAAGGGAGGGGAAGCCCATAGACTTTAGCTGGCAAAGAATTAAGTCCCTTATGCCCGATAAAATTCCGTATGCCGGCCATACGAAAGAAAGCCATATCCCTCCATACACGCCAAGGCTGGAGACCTCGGGGGACTAGGTAGACAAGAGTATCAAAGCGCCTGGAACGAAGATCGGACAAAACCTTCACCATTAGCTTAATACGCATCCCTGTACTGCTCGTTGGATACTCTAGCCACTCGTCGACGAGTCCTGCCTGCGGCAAAACCTGGCTAGGAAGCACATGGAGAACATCTGGGTGCCGATCAACCAGCATACTTAACCGGGCTGCGGGGAAATGTTTGCGTAATGCCCACAATGCTGGCAAGGCAATTATAGTATCACCTAACTGCCCAATACGGTAAATAAGTATTCTTTCAGGATTTCTCATCAATAATATATTAAGAACGCTTGAATAAAGGAAAGAAATGTCTTAATACCAGGGAACATGCTCATAACCGCAAACAAGAACAAATCACATGTTCTAATTACTATACCCGAGTTCTTCAAAAAATAGTTTAAGCCTGGCTGTATTACTATACCCTGATTTTAGACAGCGATCATGCCCGGCACACGCTATAGCCAATCTTTCGTTTGGATGACTAAGGTAATATTTAACCTTATCCAGTAATTCTTCGTCGGACGAGAAAAAGACCGCCTCTTCATCCTCCTTGAATAACCTAAGATGCTCTTCTGTTCGCTCAGCCAGCATAAATCCGCCGCACGCGGGTATTTCCATGGTTCTTGAAGTTTGCCGATCCCTATTCACCTTCCGAAGGAAACACAAATTAATATCTGTTGCGCAAATTGCACGGGGGTACTCTTCTCCCCAAAGGGGACGATTTTCGACAACGAGATTCGACCGTGCCGGCAAACTATCCCCCCATCCATCGCCCCATACATGGACAGGCAGGCCGGATTCCACGATATGTTTTATAGATGCTGCGCGGTCTCTTTCATAGCAACCAATAAACCCTATCTTTCCCCCATACACATCACGTTCCGAACCGGATATTTCCACAGGCCTATGCATCTTAAGGCAATATTGATTGTCCATAAAATAGACCTTGCGGGCGCCCAACTGCATGAGTTCATTTACGTTTGGTGTTTTAGTGGTAATATGAATATCGTATAAGGGGACAGAGCGGAGGTAAAATCTTGTTTGGTTATCTGGATTTATCATATCGTCAGGAGAAAAATGAACCAATAGCGGGGAGTTTGGCAGTTGCTTTGAATCACGCAATATTTGGGGATCTATCTGCAGTCCCTTATCTACCCATAACATTTCAGGAGTGAATGCGGTAAGCGCCGCTTTTATATCCTTATTCATCTTCCATAGCCGGGGTCCGAATTGCAACTTTCGGACAATGCTATGAATTCCCCTGTAATTGCACGGGAAGTAGTGCTCAGTATCGAAAGCAAAAACCAGATGACCTAATTCGATCAGCGCCAGATAGCGCTGCAGGCAAGTACTCCCCTGATGTAATGGGCCTATATACAGAATTCGCATATTATTTCAATTAACTCTCTTAACTGCCGTAACTATAAATACGCGTGTATAAATCCCGCTTCCGTGATCGCCGGTTTCAATCAAACTCCAAAGAGGGATGCAAAGGCGCAACACTCTCCAGAGCAAACACCGTGTAAAGCTGACGAACCCATGCGGATAGGGCCCGCATTCACGAGGTTTATAGTCAGTCAGCCCAGCAAATTTCAAAATAGAGTGAAACCCCTGAGGGGATAACGACAACTCGTGGGTAAAATCCCCGTATCGAATCTTCATTCCAAAGGGACTATCAGGATTCGGAGTCTGAAAAATCACCCGCCCACCCGGGCGAAGCGATTTACAGACCAACTGCAACATTTCAAGCAGTTCGCCTTTGTTCAGATGCTCAACAAAATCGAAGCCTGTGATTAAATCATAAGTTGCAGGGGACTGCTGCAGAATATTTCGGCAATCGCCAAGAATTACTTTTGCCTCCGGACAAGCTTTTTTAGCCAGATAAACCTGGCCAGAGCTTAAATCTGCGCCTGTAAGTTTAGTATACCCCTTATCGTGCATCATTTTTAAGAAATAGCCAGCGCCGCAGCCTAAGTCAAGAATCTCAGCCTCTTTATCATCTGGAAACCAGCCCTTAGAATAGTATTCAGTAGCCGAAGCCCAGCTCTCATAGGCATATTTATCCGGCGCCTGCCCAGTAATAGCCGTATGTTCAAGATATCTTGAATAAATTTCTTCTTTATAAGTCGTCATATGCCTTAAATATTCACACCCGACAGATTATCTGTTTTTAATAAGCCAGGACTGTCCACTCAGGTGGTATTATGTCAGAATTAAATTTTGTAATTGATTGTGGTGCGATTACGCATTTATCCTCACTATCCGCAAGCCATGCCCCCCACCAGCTAAACGTGCTATTTGCGATAATATGGTGGCGGCAGTGGCTCATCAACGCAAGGTCTTTACAACATTCATCCGGACCGTTCACATTCACTAACCGAGCAGAAAGCCCGGCAGATAATTCCGCAGAAACTCCGGGGGAATCTGAAAAAATAAAATACCTCGGATTTCTAACTCTGGACTTTAGCATTTCCACAGCTTTAAAATAATAATCGCAGTTTAGCCTATGACTTAGATTATCCTGCCTCACATGAACAGAAACACTCTCCGAATTCAGTATCTCCCTCTCGACATCAAGATTCCCTCCATTCAACGGAACCTTCAGTGTCAGACCCTCCCTGACTTGCTGGGCAAATTCCTGAAAGTATTTGTAAGACTGCCAGTATCCGATCAAATACGCAGATTTGCGCGGTGCTGAAATAAATTCCGCTTCAAACTTTTGTGAGTTCTCACTCAAAATCCATCTTCTATTAAATGGCAAAAATGAATTAAGACTGGAGGACAACCGAAGAATAAATTTGCCTCCAGGAAAATCATTGGATTCAAGCTTATTAGCAATATCTGAAGCGATATTCAACTCGCCCAGCAGAAACTTTCTGTTATAGTGATCTTTTTTATAACCAGATATAACATCCAACTTCAATGGAACATTGTTTTTAAGACTTATAGCGCGACCCATAGCATAAATGAAAAGCTGATTCCCAAGTCCCCCCATAATTTGTGCTACTATTGCCATAATAATTAGTCGATGTGAGAAGGCGTTAGGCGAATGATATCATCTTTAACTACAAACTCATATTTTTTCCCAAAAGTAGCCCATTTTTCAAATTCTGTTAACTCTGGATACCCATTTTTCCCATCAAAAAGCCGAGCATCATCAATTAGGACGATATGACGGAACTTGGACTCATAAATAGTTTCCATTTCAGCCTTAATAGGAGTATCGAGAACGCCCCGACCGGTGACACCACCTGAATAATGACCATCGAGCCAAAAAAGGGCAGGGGCGCCCAAATTAGAAAGGATAGTTTTTAAGACCACCCCGCTATCACCCAGATAAAGCTTGACATGAGAACGCTTCTTAAATTTCTCCACCGCCTGTTGATATAAACAATCCGCAACCTCTATAGAAATAATTTTCTTAAAGTTATTCAGTTGTGACTGTATCGTTGCCCCCTTATATGTTCCGGTTTCAACCAAGATATCCACAGAAAACCTCTCGCGGTATTCATTTATAACATATTGCTTTGCAAGATGCGGTGGGGGCACGGCACAACCATTCTTTCTCCAAATCCAATAAAGGAGAACCGCATTAATTTCTCCGACAAAATCACTGATCGAATCAGGAAGTATCTTCACAATCATCGAATTAAATATCATTATGAACAGGACCTCAATTGTTACGGCACACGATAAAGCAACATGCGGCAGCAATCTCTATTTATGCCTTGCGAAAAGCAAAAAGTCCACAAAAGTATTTCTTCTCGCTAAAATCCTCCATTGGGTTAGAGGGAAACACATCATTCTTTGCAGGATCAATATACGAGTACGCTATCAACCCCAAATCCTTAAAGAGATTAAGAATTGTTTTAGGATCAAAAACCCGATGAGCGTCAAAACAAAGCTTTTCCTTGCCGATAGGCACAGAGATTAATAATACTCCCCCTGGGGAGAGAACCCTAGCAAGTTCCTTTGTAGCTTTCACATGCCCTAACGAATCAACTGGGTCACCATAACGCCCCAGACCAATATGCTCGAGCACATGCAAACAACTAAGCGATTTAACAGAGTTATCAGGGAAAGGCAAACTCATGACATTTGCTTGGGCAAACTTAAAACAGGGGTCTTTAATCTCGGGCGCCCGCCAATCCAGATAGGTTACCTTTTGATTTGAAGCAAGGAGATGAGATATAAATCCATCAATCCTTGATCCGATATCCACATGGATATCGACTTTTACAGCATTAACCTGCCGTGCCGCCCAAATATCCTGCAGAAAATAATGGCTATCGACATGCCCAGCTGGCTGCTTTGAATCGGAAGTCGCATAATACAAATCCGGAATACTCATTGGGAATGACGGGTTATTATTGGTTCGCAAGTAGCGGACAATGTTTACAACATACTTTGGAAAAAACAAGAACTCGTAGAACAATTGCCGGGGATATCCGAGTTTCCGAACAATCCTTAAAAGAAGAGCCATTAAAAATCTCATAATATGAAGCAGTTTAAGCATGCTTAAACGCACTTACCGGGATATCCATACCCGGACGGATAGCAATCCAGTTTGAATATGAAAAAGTCTCGCACTTAGGATCATATTGGTTAAATATCTCTACAGAATTAGGATGGATTTTACCTATTTGGTAGTTATTTTTCTGAAAGAGCACGAATACATCCCTTAATAAACTCCGAGAGTATATCCATGTACCACCGTACTCGAATTGGATGAAATCAATTCTGCCCTCTCTCATCATTCGCTGGAACCCGGATAAAACACTTAACTCATACCCTTCAGTATCTATTTTTAGAAAATTTATTTTATCAATATTATTCTCTTCGCAAAAACTGTCCCCACTGCGAACTAGTATCTTTTCTGTCTTATCCGAATGCCCCACATAATCATTAAAAACAAGGGAATTAGTCCCTGCATACATTTTTGATGTATATACAATCGCTTCCCCATTTTCTTTTCCTAAAGCAAAATTAATAGGCCTTATGATTTCGTTAGCCGCACGAGAAAGTGCCTGAAATGTTTCTTTTACAGGCTCAAAAGCATAAATAACGGCATCTTGAACCAGAAAACTGGATGCCGTAGATGCCCATTCCCCGACATTTGCACCAACATCAAAAACAACCTTGCTCTTTTGGTCTTTTTCTAACAACATTTCAAGCAAATAGTATTCCCCATTTGTTGAAGAATTATCATTATTATCATTACGTACGGCATCCAAAAGGCTGCGCCCGATAATTAATTGCAATTTTCGAGGCAAACAAAATAGAACAATCTTTTTAACAAAAGATTTTAACAAACTAAACATTGTGAGAATCATACGCGTTGTATTGCCCCACGCAGTTGATTTAACAGAACATTGGACAGCTGTGAGGACAACTTCCTTTCCATCACAAAAGCTATCGACAATGACATTATAAGGTAAACCGCTATTCCTACAATTAACTCAAACCACCCGACCACACAAACATTCATATTTATCAGATACGCAGATAACATGAAGCAGCCGATGAGTCCGCTCAATTTAAAGCATAAAAGCATAAATTCATTTCGCCCAATAACATTAGCTGCAAACATTTTTCCAAATTGAATAACAGTCGAACTCATAATGCCGACAATTGCGCCAATCACTAACCCAGGAAGTCCCATTTTAATACTGAACAAAAAGCCCAAAACAGCCTGAAGAACTACACCCGCAATTGAGGATTTAGCAGACAAAGTTATCTCACCTATTGAAAACACTATATTATACATGGATATTTGGAGCAATTTAAGAATACTATAGAGGCAAACAAGCCCCGTAACGAGATTACCGGCATAGTACTGACTGCCGGCCCATAAGGACACAAACTTTTCATTAAAGATTAAGACCCCCCCTAACCCAATTGCCCCGAAATACCCCACAACTTTAAATAGAGTTTGGACAACTTGTTGTTGAATGTCTTTTTGACCTGCACCATGAAGGTGGGAGAGGCCAGAGAGAAGACACCCAGGAATCTTACCCGCAATTTGCACTGAAAGGTCAGCAGCCTTTCTTGTTATTGACAGGACAGTAACTGCCCCGACACCTAAAACTTTTGCGACTATAATACTATCAATTTGACCGGACAAAGTCTCTGCAATCTTAGAAGGTCCGAGCCATAGAGAATTAGAAAGCAAATCAAGGAACATCTTTTTCTCAGCTTTAACTTCTGAAGACACTTCATTCGATGATAAGAAGGTTTTGACAAAATAAGAATTAATCGGAATAATTAATATTGGTCTAGCAAGAGCCCCCAATGAAATAGCTAAAACTCCAAAACCAGAAACAAGCAGAAGAACTATCACAATTATGCTAGACAAAGCACCAGCAATCGAGGCAATCATATGTGGCCCGGGGTTTTGCACTCCAAACAAAAAAGAACCGCTAACATTAACAAGAAGCATTAGCCCAACTTCCAACACAGTAAGCCAGGCCACAACAGTTAAAATCGAGTGATATTGCGGTAAGATATTAAGCCAACGAGGAATTGCGGGAATGGTAATTGCTGCGACAATAACCATCATAGCAATGGCTAAAATGTTAACCACTCTCATTGTTCCAACCAACCTCGCTAACGCCACATAATCTTTTTCTGAGTAGAAGACGGCACTCTTTTGGATGACGAGACTAGATATACCCATATCTGCCATTCCGAATAAAACTACGGAACCGGCAAGAGCTAGCCAAGCTCCATATAAATATCCGCCGATATAATGCAAATAGAGAGGGATAAGCAGCAGTCCTTGGACTGTTGAAAGGAGCATTAACGCCATCGCACCACTTAATTGAATTGCAGCTGATTTCGTTCGAGACATTTGAGGACTCGTAATTGTACCCACTACATATTCCAACAGTTATTACGGCACACAATATTTAACTAAACACTTACTTACACACAAGATAAAGTTAACATTTTAATTTTCGGGTTAATGCCATTTCCCTGTTAAGAGACGAAATGCCTTAAACATCAATTTCTGCATAATTGTGTAATTATGAGGATATTTTTGGAGAAATTTTGGCAAATGTTGAATCTTAGATTCCTTTATGTCAATACCGTGCCAAAGGAGTTTGCATCCACCCTGTAAAAACATTTTTCCGTCATAACCCGAAAACAGGTAAGTAATGTAGTCAAGATTTGTTCTAAGTACCGCGAGATTATTAGATTCCAGGCGAAACAATGGATAGTATTCATTTCTTACAAAAAAAGCATTAAAAGGCAAAACAGAAACTAATTCATAACCCTTCTCTTTCCCTAGCTCTACCAGAGATAGCAAACTTGTCCCCTGATTGATTGATGTATTCGCTGGTTGCACAAACCTGACATGTGTAGGAATAGTAGGATTAAACTCAATAACAACCACTTTTGGCTTATAGTTTGAAAAGGCTTTCCAAACATGATAATCATTGCCATCAATATCTATTGAAAGAAGATCAAAATCAGAAGGTATCCGTGTTTCGCTGAGAATTACATCCAGGTTATTATGCTTTTCAAATCCGACAAAACTGTTTATTGGAATAACATTCTTTTGTTGTGAATAATTATGTTGCAAATCAACATATTTTTTCTTATCAGCTTCAATGAGAACTGCTGAATATCCTTTAGATTTAATTAAATTACACGTATTGCTTGAGAACAACCCATCCCAGGCCCCGAATTCAACACACCATGTATCCTTGGCAGGAATTACCTCTAAAATCTTTTCAAGAATCCCATCTTCACCAGATTGGGAATACACATCATGCTTGTGCTCTAATAGCCATGTCGAGGATCTATTCATTTAGCATCTCCTTTCACTATTTAGGACACTTGTATTTTACACCACCATAACACAGCTGTGAGCTTTGAGATTTTCGGTGACGTAGGAACCCAAGAAGCCGGCTCCGCTGGTGCGCGATACTTTTTCATATAGGCTAAGCATAGCTCGGAAGAAATTACTTTCTATTATTTCTTTTTTTGCTGCTTTTCTTACCACAGATAGGGTTCTGTTTTTTATTAACACCGCGTAATACGATACAGGAAACAGCCCCAAACCCTCGTGATGTGTTAATCATATTAACTATGGCGGGTATCGATATGCAACATTTCACACATGAGCGCCACAATCAGGAATCACAAAAAAAGAAGTCGCCATATGCAGGAGAAGCAACGGATTCTAGCAAGTTAAGCCATAAAAGACCCGCCTGGTTATCCAGCGGGGGTACTGGGAGGCTCAACAGCAACAGGCTGAGCCAACGGCTCTTTTTTAAAAGCGATTTTCTTATGGGGCGCGGACATGGGGGCGGGGGCATCGTTTTCTTCGGGCTCCGGGGCGTAGTTATAGTTGTATTTGTACTGATAATAGCCGTAATAAGAATACGACAGGCCGCCGAATTTGGACATGTTGACTACCGCGCCCAGTATTTTTACTCCGGCGGCGGCCAGGCGTTTTGTGGCGGTTTTTATAAGCGGCACGCGGGTTTTGCCGAAGTTGATTACATACACGCAGCTGGTTATATACTTACCCCAAAGCAGGGCGTCGCTTATGGGGAACATGGGCGGGCAGTCCACTATTACGCGGTCGTATTCCTGCTGGGCCCAGCTAAGGAAGGCGCTCAGGCGCGGGGTGTTAAGCAGTTCGGCCGGGTTGGGCGGGCGCGGGCCGCAGGTAAGCAGGCTCAGGCCTTTAACGTCGCTCGCCTGGATAAGCGGCAGGATATCTTCCACATTACGGCCGCCGGCAAGAAAATCGCTCAGGCCCTTGGCGTTTGACACCCTGAAAATTTTGTGCAGGTTGCTGCGGCGCAGGTCACCGTCTACAACAAGCACTTTCTCCCCCGCCTGCGCTATGGCCACGGCCAGGTTGCCCGCCACGTAGCTTTTGCCTTCGCCCTGCACGGAACTGGTTACCATGAAGGATTTTCCCTTCTGGGCCACTTCGGCAAAGTCCACCATGGTGCGCAGGTTGCGCACGGATTCGGCTATAAGCGAATGTTCCGGCAGCAGCAGGTGGTTGTAGGCGGAATTCTTTTTGGGATACGGGGTAAGCGGCACCACGCCCAGGAACGGCAGGCCCAATTTATTTTCCACATCTTCCTGGGTGCGGATGGTCTGGTCGATAAATTCCACCAGTACGGCGGCGAACATGCCCAGCACCAGGCCGCCTATAAGGGCAAGCAGCATGTTGAACGTTTTGCGCGGCTTAATGGGGGCCAGCGGCGGCATGGCGGCGTCTATAAGGCGGATATTGTTGCCCATCAGCTGGCCGCTGAGGTCTATTTTCAGACTTTGGATTACTTTGTCGGTTTCAGCTTTGATCTGGCTCTGCAGGGCCTGCATATTGGCGGTCATGGCCAGCACCTGCGGGTGCTTGGGGGTATAGCGGCCGCTGGCTTCGGCCACCTGGGCCTGCAGTTTGGCGGCTTCCTGCTTTAGCTGCTGTATCAGCACGTTGTTGACCACGGCGGGCAGGCTTTCGTAAATGGCGCGGCTCTGGTTGCCGGAGCGCTCGGTTTGCAGGGCGTTAAGCACGTCTTTTGAGATGAAGAGCTGGTTGGAGAGGTTCTGTTCTATGAAGACATTGGCCACGGCGTTGGCGATATTTGCGGCCAGCAGGCGGTCGTAGGAGTTTACCTTCACGTATACCAGGCGGCTGCGGGGCACGGGAGCTATGGCTACGGGGCCCAGCAGTTTGCGGTAGCCGTAAGCGCCGGCGAATTCGGGTACGCTGTCGAGGTTAAGGCGTTTGTGGACGGTTTTGAGCAGGGCTTCGCTTTTAAGCAGTTTATACTGGGTCTGGTAGTAGTCGTCGTTGCCGCGCTCTACCGTGGGGCCGCCCTGGTAGATAACGTTGCTGCCGCGTTCTTTTTCTATTACCAGGAGCGCCT
>Ga0208977_1001285_pt1 | contig 12973 bp, 10 predicted proteins | sample RifOxyA2_FD_184030 | JGI IMG/M metagenome (GOLD analysis project Ga0208977, IMG submission 184030) | Groundwater microbial communities from Rifle, Colorado - Rifle Oxygen_injection A2 (SPAdes) | ecosystem: Environmental > Aquatic > Deep subsurface > Groundwater | place: Rifle, Colorado, United...
CGGGAACGGAAGCAGGCGGGCAAAAATTCCTTCCCCCCAACCCCCTTCCTTTTTGCCCGCCTGCTTGGGCTTCGCCCCCAAAACTTTTCGGCGGACGGACGGCGGGACCTCAAATTAGGTGGAAATAGTTTAGGAATTGCTTATCATACAATATTTTACATCAAAACCCATGCTTTTCAAAGAATCGCAACGCTCCAAAAAATCAACTTTTGCAAACAAGGTAAAAATCGAGTCAATTTTTGTTTCGTCTTCGGGAAAGATAGCGAAAACAACTGTAAATTTTTTATCAACATCTATACCGAACTTGTCCTTTACTGATTTTTTGAATGCTTCATCTCCGTTAAATAAACTGCCAGAAACATAGCCTTGAGCAAATAAATTTCTCAAAAAAGCTCCTCGTCCTTTTTTAACATGGACAAAATAGTTTTTAGCTTTGTCTATAATATCAGCAAGCTCAATTTGGCAAATCTTTTTTGTATGTGCAAGAATTTTATCTGAATCAATGTTTGCATTCAAAAAATCATCCTCAATAACAAATTTACCGCTATCTTTTTGCCATGGCTTAAAATAATTTGACTCAATTTTTTCAATCGTTTTGAAATCGTCCTCTATTTTCTTTTTGTAATCAGCGTTTGTCTTATACCACTTTTTGTCAATTCTAAAATATTTGTCATCATTAAAATCAAGCTCGCCCTCAATCAAATCAAAAAGTTTTTTGCTAAAAATCTCTTGATTTTGTTCATCAAACCCGACAACCTTAACGCTTGCTGGATTTTGGGCATTTTGCTGTTGTGCCGCGCTAAAAACTTTTTGCGTATCATCAATAAGGTATTCTGTGTTATCTTTACCAACTTTTAGTTTTTCACAATTTTTAAAAATTAGATCGTCATCATAGCCGAGTAATACATCGTCAAATTTTCCAGAATTGATTTTTGTTAGCAATTCCTTATCCAACTCATCTCGTAACTTCTTTTCAACTTCATCAAGTCCTTTTATATTAACAGTAAATTTATCAGACTTTTCAATTTTAATAATCTCATCTAATAATTTAACAACATCGGACAAATCTTTTTTACCAGACACGGCTAAAGAAGTTCTGCCCTCCATTGTTACCCCCAAATCCTGATTTATTACTTTACCTTTGAGTGCCTTAAGTACACTTCTTTGATTAACGCTGTCGTTTGTCGGCATATACTTACCCCGCAACGACCTACTTAAACCATAGACATTTCCTGTTGGCTGTTTTTGATATAAATGATTAAGTTGATTCGGATCAAGAGATTTGCAGGATATATCTATGCCAAAATCTTTTATCCCGTATTCTCGAACATCGGCGTAGCCGTAACCAGAAGTTAGGGCAAAATTATTTTCGCCTTTCTCAAAAAGAAAAACCAAAGACGCATAGGAATTTTTTGGAATATCGTCATCATTTATCAAATCTTTGACGAGTGGTTTCCACGACGGTGGCATATTCGGCTTTAGCCGAGTAAAAATTTTATAATTCCAACCCTGCAATGTTCCGTTTTTCTGATTCTTATATCCTGATAATGCCTGTTCAGCCGAAAAATTACTATCTAGTTTATAGATTGTAATTTTAGATACTCCCTCTTTTTCTATTTTCTTAATCTTTGCCATATTTATAAATTTCCAAGTGGTGGAATAATACTGTCATTTTCAATTGCATTTCTCGTCGGATTCCACTTTGCCACACGCACAAATTTATTTTTATCAAATTCTAAAATATCTAAGCGATTGAAATGTACAAGTAATTGACTTAACGGTTTTGATAATCCTTTTGGCGAAATTAAAAAAGCAAATTCAGGTCTTAAAATTTTACAATAGCCGAGTAATTGCGAAAGGTTAATCAAGCTCAATGGCGTGTCTTTTACCTCAACAAAAACTAAGGTGCATTTTTCTTTTTCGAGAATAACACCAAGTAAATCTACTCTGATTTTATAAGTGGCATATTCAGGAAAAAATTTTGTGTAGTTATTGCGTTGTATAAAATCGCTCAAATCAACGGCGTGGACATCGTATGTTTTGATAGTTGCTTTTGGGTGTTTATTTTCCAAATACATTTGCAACCATTTCAACATGCTTGGATAAAGCGCGATTTCTTGTTTTGATTCATAATTATTCATAAGCTTTTATGTTGTCGTTTTCTTCTAAAATAGCTAAAAGTTCCGAGTAATGATTAAAATGTTTGCCCTTCAAAAAATTTGGTAGCTTTTCAGAATTCTCCTCTGTATTTTGGGCTTTCTCTCTAATTCTAAATTTTTTTTCTCCTGCGTTATCGCCTAGTCCCGCCCTATTCATTTTTGCGAGATCGGTTAATACTTCTTGTTTGTGTTTTAAATAAGAACCAATGGGCAAAAATTGATTGGCAAATATTTTGACTTGGTGTTCTTTGGCCCAAAATCCAGCCGCTTTTTTGAAATTCGGATCTCTAAAATTTGGGTGTCCAAAATCTATACTTTCAACAAAAATACCAACTTTTTCAAACAACTTATATAAATCTAAGGTCAAAAACCAATTCCGATGATCTACTTCAAGATAAATTCTTTGCTGATCCTCTTTTCCAAATTGTGAATTTGAAGCTCGCACATATCCCGTTACATCAAAATATCCTCGCAAAAACTCCTTTTGCTTTTCTTTATCTGCCTGAAAAATTGCCTTTGGTATTCTGAAAGAATGATAATCACTAAAATCACCATTCAAAAGATAAGCCAGTAATTGCCATGTCAAATCAGTATTTCGCCAAACCACTACGAGGCTAACGCCTCTGTTGTCCTCATCGTTGAATTTGCTAACATCTAGCCCAAGCTTTTTTAATCGCTCAACTATTTTGTCCAAACTGTTAGATAAATAAATTTGGGTATCAAATTTTTTATTCGCGTCAATCGGGCTTACTGCTTCCAAGTTCTTAAATGGAAAATCAACGACAAGCTTATTAAGCTCTACTGACTTGATAATTGTTCCTCTCCCGACAATCAAGCCGAGAAAATAGGCAACATCTTCGCTCAAAAATGATGATAGTTTATTTGTTATGTCCATATTTTTTGAAAATTAAAATGTATTCATGCACCTTATTGACTATAAATTTATAAGGATAACCCAATGGTTTGCAATTATTATATTCCTTTTGTCTGTCCCATATCAGTAAATCTTCAAAGGTAAGTCCAATTTCTTCCATAATTCGAGCAACATCACTATGGAAAGGGTAAAATTTACTACCCTTGCGAATATCCATTACAACCATTACACAATAACCATTTTCGCGGATCGTTTTTGCGACTTCCGTCATAATCTTTTTTAACTCCGCAATAAAATTATTGTAAGATTCTATATTTCCTATGTCTTGGGTTTTGTTGGTATAATTTCTACCAATTTTCAAATCCGCACTTCTTCTCGCGTTTAAAATATCCCAGTAAGGAGGTGAAGTTAAGCATAAATCTATACTGTTCGGCTCAATATATTTAGTAATTTCTCTTGCGTCTTTTACAAAATATTTAATTTTCCCGCTATCCTTATAGGGTAAATAGTGATTATTTATTCTCTTGAAAAATAGTTTTTGAAATTCATCGCTAATATCAATACCATAAACATTCATACCCTTTTTAAGTCCGGCAATTAAAGTGCTACCGCTTCCAGCAAAACAGTCCAAAATATTTTTTCCTGATCCGTTTGTTAGCACATCAATTATTCTTTCAGAAAGCTGAAGCGGGAAAATAGCAGGGTGTTTTAATTTTATTTCTTCTTGGTTTTTGGCAATATCTCGCCAAATACTAAAAGAATTCTGGAGCCAAGTGCCACCGTCGAGTTTATTCGCTCGCTTAATGGCAAGACTTGTTTCTATAAAATAAAGCCGTTCTTCTGTGTTTTGAGGGTCATTTTCTTTTTGGTTTATGCTTTTATATCTCTTGTGCGTTTTTTTGAATAGCTGAACTTTGCCTTTTTTGGTAAATATCCTTTTTATCTCACTATCCGCTATAACTCCTTCGTTGTTATAACTCAATAAAATATACTTTGCATTTACATTGGTAATTAAATTATCAAGGGCTTTGTCGGCTCGTCCCTTGTAGCAGTATTCTGAAAGTTGGTGATCATAATTTATCATTCCAGTTTTACCATTTGCTACTGGCTTTTTTGTTCCAAACCAGCCCTCAGCAATCAATTCTAAAATAAAATAATTCGCCGCATATTGTCGGCTGTTATAAGGTGGGTCTAAATATAAAATATCAATATTTTTAACTTCCTTTATTAACTGGTTTGCGTCTTTCTTGAATGCTTTATTCTTTCTCTTGCTTGGTATGATTTCTGGCGAAGTTAGGATTAAGGGCTTAATGGCTCTTTGGTCCCAAATTTTTAGATATGCACTGTAAGTCCCCGCAACATTAGAAACAAGATTGACCGCTTCAAGCACGGCAGTAATCAAATAATAATATTCAAGTTCACTAATAACAGATAAATTTTTCCATTCCTCGATCTTTTCTCTTATCGCATCAATCTTCTGTCCGTTCTCATTTGAAAAATACTGTCTTTGTCCTTTTCCGTTCGGACAATAATTATCAAAAATGAAACCTTTTTTGGGCGAAAGATTATTCAGATAGCCAATCACATAATTTTTGTCTATTTGTCCGACTTCAAGATATTTTTTTAATTTTAAAAACTTTGGCTCTTCGTTAAGTTCAATATAGGTTTTTGCCAACGCATAAGAAAATTCTAAAAAATCATTTGCGATAACCGTATATCCTTTTTTCTTGAAATGTTGGGCTACAATAGTTGTTCCCGCAAAAAGATCAACAAACTTAGCACCGTGGTTTAATTCGGTTTTTTTAACCCCTATTTCAATAAGATCTAATAATTTTTCTTTTCCGCCGTAATAACGCATATTTTTATTTGATTAACTCCTCAATGCTAATATTTAACGCCTTGGCGATCTTTTTTAAAGTTTCAATAGTTGGGTTATTTTGCTTTCCCGCCTCGATGTTAATAATCGTATTATTAGAAACATCGGCAAGACGGGCTAACTTTTCTTGAGATAAGCCCGTTTTTTCCCGTAGTCGCTTTATTGTTCTTGCTATGTTATTTTTACTTGACTCTGCCATAATTTATTGGTAATATTAAATTGTGGTATACTTATATATGAACATCATCGCTTCCCACAATCTAATATTACCAAAATATTTGATAATAGTCAAAGAAAAAGGGAGTAAAAATTCAAAAGCACGCGCACGGGAGGGTGGGGCAAGTGCTTTTACTGCTGTTTTATCTTTCTTTTCTGTTTTTTTAGTCCCGCCGTCCGTCCGCCGAAAAGTTTTGGGGGCGAAGCCCAAGCAGGCGGGCAAAAAGGAAGGGGGTTGGGGGGAAGGAATTTTTGCCCGCCTGCTTCCGTTCCCGTTCCGTTTGAGAAAAGGAAAAGCGGAAGGGGGGTTTGGGGGGAATTCCGCTTTTCCTTTACGAAATCAAATTGAGGACAGCCCCGCCACCTGCCTGAATACTTGGAAGGCAGAACACCGCAGAAAAATACTCTTTTCATTAAAAGAAGAAAAAATCGGGCGCGCGCAAAATGAAAAGAGCAAAGAGTATTTTTCTGTGGTGGTGCGAGCTTGTCGAGCGGTGGCGGGGCTGGCTTCCTTATTGGGGGGTTTGCTCAAAAAAAGTTCGAACATCAATCAAAAAACACCGCCAATTTTCACTTTTTGTGAAATCGTAAGAAACAGCCTCGGCGCAAAGCGCCTCGGCATGGTATTTTTCCGCAATTTTGAAGGCATTTTTGAAATCGCACGCCAGCGTGCGGTCGGCAATGCGGAAGTTCGCAGAGCGAAGCTCTGGCAAAATGAAATTTTGCAAACCAATCTTTTTTCTTTCGCTTTCAGCGAAAGGTTGAGCGTATTTTTTCTTGATTGCCCAAAAACTAATTTCAAAACAATATGGACAACATAAATTTACAAACCAAAAAGATTTTTCTCTATGCCCGTAAATCCACGGACGAACCCGAAAGGCAGGTTTTGAGTATTGAGGCGCAAATGTTTGAGTTGCGAGAATATGCTAAAAAAGAAAATCTAAATATCGTCCGTGAATTCGTGGAAAGCAAAACCGCCAAAGAACCGGGGCGAGAAATTTTTAACGATATGATAGCAAGCATAGAGAAAAATGAAGCCGAGGGAATTTTAGCGTGGCACCCCGATAGATTGGCTCGCAATTCCATAGACGGCGGACGAATTATATATCTCGTAGATACTGGAAAAATAACCGCGCTAAAATTTCCCACTTTTTGGTTTGATCCGACACCGCAGGGAAAATTTATGTTGTCCATAGCTTTTGGGCAATCAAAATATTATGTGGATAATCTTTCGGAAAATATAAAGAGGGGTATTCGCCAGAAATTACGAAATGGAATATGGCCCGCTTGGGCGCCACTTGGCTATATAAACGACAAAAATGCCCGCTGTATCGCCGTGGACAAAGAAAAGGCAAAGTATATCAAGCGGGCTTTTGAAATGTACGCAACTGGCGAATACCCCCTCGCTCAAATCCGAAAGATTATCAATTCCATTGGCTTGGTTGGCAAGAAAGGCAAAATGCTTTCCGTCTCAAATTATCAGTATATGCTCAAAAATAAAATCTATTACGGCATGATTGAATATAACGGCGAATTGTATGACGGAAAGCATGAAACGATTATCACAAAGAAACTTTTTGATTTATGCCAAGAAGTGATGGCGAACAAGAGCAAACCGAAATCGCCAAAACTAAAACCTTACATTTTTAGAGGATTTTTCCGTTGCGGAGAATGTGGCTGTTTCATTACCACTGAAACGCAAAAAGGACATAACTATTTACGATGCACCAAACGGAAAAATCCTTGTTCGCAAAGATATGCGAGAGAGGACGCCATCACTTCTCAAATAAAAGAAGAAATCAAAAAAGTTTCTTTGTCTTCCGCTTGGGCAAACGCTTCAATCAATTATTTTGAAAATGAGAAAATGAAACTTGCCCAAGCGGAAAGCTCTTTCGCCCAAAAAGCGAGAGATGAGCTTGTAGAAATAGAAACAAAACTTGATCGTTTGCTCGATTTGCAACTGGACGGCAATTTGTCGCAAACGGAATATACCGCTAAAAAGCATAAGCTCATTCTCGCTAAAAAAGATTTGGAAGAAAAAATCTCCGCTTTTGGGCGAAAGAGCAATAATCGGTTCGAACTTGCCATTGCCTTTCTAAAAGATGCCAACCAAGCCGAAAAATACGCTCAACAAGAAAATCCCGAAAGGATTCGGGATTTTCTCAAAAAGATTGGTTCGAACTTCCGCATTGCCGACCGCACGCTGGCGTGCGATTTCAAAAATGCCTTCAAAATTGCGGAAAAATACCATGCCGAGGCACTTTGCGCCGAGGCTTCCAACCTTGATTTTTCGAAATGTGATTCTTGGCGGAGAGGGAGGGATTCGAACCCTCGGAACTCTTTCGAGTTCAACACATTAGCAGCGTGCCGCTTTCGACCGCTCAGCCACCTCTCCGTGTTTACAGTTAAAAGTTTATAGTTGGTAGTTAATAGATTATGTTATTTTCGTATTGACATAATACTATATTTAAATAGTTTAGTCAATTCCCTGTATGTTATGAGTGTGTTGTTCACTTTTTTTGCTTATTTTGGTATAATATAATCAAATTAAGGAGTAAATTTATGTACAATCAACAAAAAAGAGAACCGGATGTGTTTGAGATGATATTGAAATCAACCGGCGGGGGGTATGTTTTTGACCCGAAAAAGATTTCAGCCAATAAGCCGGCGGCCGCGGTTGCGTCTTTGTCGCAAAAAACTGTGGAAGACGATTGGCGCCAAGATCATCGTGAAGGGGAATTGTCCGTTGATGTTATTAATACTGATAATAATATTATTGTCATTTCCACGATGGCCGGCGCCGGGGCGGATAAGATTGAAGTGTATGTTCATAATGATTTGTTGACGATAAAAGGAGAACGAATGGCTCCTTATGATGATGTTGAAGAAGGCGAGTATATCCATCAGGAATGTTTCTGGGGAAAGTTTTCCAGAACGGTTGTGCTTCCGTTTGATGTCAAAGGCGAACAGGCTAAAGCGAAATATGAGAACGGCATTCTTACAATCTCAATCCCAAAAAAGAAATTGGATTCCAAAATTAAAATAAAAGTGGTTGATGGATGAAAAGTTAATCCTTCCCTGTCATAGGAGGAGGGATTGACAATGTTTGTATGCAGGAATTTTTTGAAGAAAAAATTGAAAACAGATTTATGAAAAAACCGGCGCTATTCACTTGGCGCCGTGTTTGGCTAATGGTGGGGATTTTGTTTTTGTTGGCGGTAATTTTATCCGTTGGTTTAGTCACGCAGGCGAAAATTTATGAAGATAAAGTTTCACCCGGCCTGTATATCGGGGAGGTGGCGATTGGCGGTATGAGTAGAGAAAATCTCAAAAGTTTTTTGCATTCAATGAATGATAAATTAATCAGCGACGGTTTGCATTTTTCTTTTGATTATAAAGGCGAGGGGAAAGATTTTTTGCTTCAGCCGGTGATTGTCACGGAAGACAGCGCGATTGAGCTGATGTATATTGATGTTGATAAAGAAGTGGAGAGAATTATCAATTATAAAAAAGAAAGCGGATTATTGTTGCGCGCGATTGATCTTGGGAGAATGCGTTTTTTTAAGTCTCCTTTGAAGCTTGGCAATATCGTAATTGACGAAGGCAAACTTGTGTATGAAATATCGGAAAAACTGAAAAAATACGCGGTGGAGCCGGCGAACGCCTCGGTAAAAATAAACAACTTGAGTCCATTGGAGTATGAGATTGTCAGCTCATCGGTCGGTAATGTTTATTTATACAATGACGCGGTGGCGAAGTTAAAAACGGTTTGGTCCAAACTGGAAATGCCGGATGTTAAAATAGAAAATAAAGAAGTGTTGCCGTCCGTGCTGGAAAGCGATGTGGAAAATATCGTGAACAGATTGGAAAATGTTTTTAATGAAGGAAATATTTCGTTGGCGTATAAAAATCCGGAAACCAAAAGATCGTATGAGTGGACGATAGAAACAAACAGAATTGCCGAGTGGTTGGAAGTTCAAAAAATCGCCGAGGGCAATTTGGCGTTTGGCTTGAAAAAAGATTTAGTTTTTGATTATTTGGAATCTTTGATTGGACCAAAGATAAATGTGGAAGCGCGCGACGCTAAGTTTGAGATCAATGAGGAAGGAACGATTACTGAATTCCAAAGTTCACGCTCGGGAGTTAATTTAGATGTGGAAAATACTTACAACGCATTAAATCAGGCGATTCTTGATCGCACCAAACATGACGAGGGCATCGCCAAAACAGTTCAAGTCGTAACCGAAAAAACGGAACCGAATGTCAGCACCGGCGAAGCCAATGATCTGGGAATTACGGAAGTTCTAGGCGTTGGTATCTCCGATTTTTCCGGCAGTCCGACAAACAGAATTAAAAATATCAGAAACGGCGTGAAAAAATTAAACGGCGTGTTATTGAAGCCGGATGAAATTTTTTCCGCGATTAAATATACAAAACCATATACGATTGAGGGCGGATATTTGCCGGAGTTGGTGATAAAGGGCAGTGAAATCAAACCGGAAGTTGGTGGAGGTTTATGCCAGATCGGCACCACTTTGTTCAGAATGGCGATGAATTCAGGTATGCCGATTGTAAATAGAAGGAATCATTCTTTGGTGGTTAATTATTATAATGATTTGGAAAACGGTTTGCCCGGCACAGACGCGACGATTTATGATCCGGCGCCGGATTTTAAATTTAAAAATGATACCGGCAAACATATATTGATTCAAACTTATATGGATGATGAAGAAAAAAGATTGTATTTTACTCTTTGGGGCACGAGCGATGGACGCAAGGGATATTATGAACCGCCGGTGGTGGAGAAGTGGCTTAATTATGGGCCGACACAATATGTTGAAACCACCAGTTTACCGGTTGGCAAGAAACAATGCCAGCACGCTTACCGCGGGGCGGAGGCGAATTTTAAATATATCAGAGAATTACCCAATGGAGAAAAGGTAGAAGAGATTTTTGAGAGTTATTATCGCCCTTTACCGGAGATTTGTTTGATTGGAGTGGAAAATAAGGTGGAAAATTGTTTTGACGAGAACGGGCAAGCCTTATTGGAGTGTCCGTCGGAAGAAAATGCGGATGGAACACCGGTTATCGCGGAATAACTATAAACATTAAAGCATAAAAACATTAAAACATTAAAACAGGTTGTTTTTGTTAGTTGGTTGTTGATAATTTTTGGCTAAATCAAGCACCAATTTTGGCTAAAATTAGCCAAAATTGGTGCTTGATAAAATTAGCCATTTTTTTTATTTCTTCCACATTTAGGTATTTACCCCGCACCAGTTTAATATTTTTTTGGCTAAAAACTGGGGTTTTTTGGTTTTTTATGAGAATTATCAATATGAGGAATAAAAAAGTTATCAACAGTCAAAACTGGTGCGGGGTTGACAAATAAGATTTTTTGTGATAATATCAGCAGTTGTTATTTAAGCAACGATTTTGTCCGGCGAGGCGCAGAGTTGAGAATCGTTTCCCCCCAAACTATTCTCCCGCGCCTCGCCGGACGCCTTTCTTTACAAAATAGAGCGCAGAACAATATTTGTTTAATAAGTAGATATTGTCCTGCGCTTGTAATTTCGCGCGGGAGAAGGAGAGGATGGTGTACCCATCACACTTCCTGTAGCGTCGCTAACGCGACCGACACCCCCATCACCACCACTTCATCGATCGCCTCCGACTCTCAGGCAAAAAAGGAGAAAGAGATGGAATATCCATCGAACTTCAAGTGAAGCGCGCGGGTAACGCCCGCAACCACCCCCCAAGGCCACGACGGCCTACATCAAGGATAGGCAACAAGAGTAGCCGGTCCAACAACGATGGCCACCTTGGGGGGTGGTCTATATATAATTTTTCTTGGGTCTAGAGAAATATTTGTTTACTGGTTTCTACCTTTAAATAAGTATTTCTCTGCACCCGCTACCCTGCCGTTAGGCAGGAAAAAACGAGGGTATAGAATAGTGAATATTTTTGAAAAATAAATACTATTCTGTATCCACGACCCCGGTAGTAGAAGCTTCGCTTCACTACGGGGCGGGACTGGGTATAGAACACGTGATTATTTTATACAAAGTACAAAGTGTTAAAGTAAGTACGGTTCTGTATCCACGACCCCGGTAGTAGAAGCTTCGCTTCACTACGGGGCGAGACTGGGTATAGAGAAAGTATAGATTTAGTTTAAATATTTTTTCACTAAGTATATATATCTCTGTATCCACGACAAGCATGGGGGTGTGTTATAGGGTTGTACAGGCTTAGGCTCGTCTATTCCTACGACACACCTTCTTGGGTACAGCATTTGGAGGAAACTCCAATAAAATTTAAAAGACCTCCGACTTAGTCGGGGGTCTTTGATTTCTAGAAGAAAATAAATTATAACTATTACAACCTACAAGCTAAGAAGTTAAAAAGCTATTTAATCACTTTATCAATCAATCCGTATATTACCGCTTCTTCCGCGGACATAAATTTATCGCGGTCAGAATCTTTTTCAACCGTTTGCATATCTTGTCCGGTATGTTTGGCTAAAAGAGAATTTAGTTTTTCTTTCAGTCTTAAGATTCTTTCCGCATGGATTTTAATATCGCTGGCTTGCCCTTCGGTTCCGCCCATAACTTGATGAATCATCACTTCGCTGTTTGGCAGACAAAATCTTTTTCCTTTGGCGCCGGCAGTCAAAAGAATTGAAGCCATACTGGCGGCCATGCCGATGCAAATCGTGGACACATCCGGTTTTATATATTGCATCGTATCGTAAATCGCCATACCCGAAGTAACCGATCCGCCGGGCGAGTTTATATATAATTTTATATCTTTATCCGGGTCTTGGTTTTCTAAAAACAATAATTGCGCGATTACGGTATTAGCCACAGCGTCATCAATCGTGCTGCCAAGGAAAATAATCCTATCCTTTAAAAGGCGGGAATAGATATCGTATGAACGCTCGCCATAATTGGTTTTTTCAATTACGGTAGGGATTAGGTATTGATTTTGTGGAGTTTCATTTTTCATAAGTTTAGTTTAGCAATAAATTATGAGTTTGTAAAGATGTCGCGTAGAATAATTAGAATATTTAGAATATATAGATTATATAGTGTTGTTGTAGGTTTTTCCCCCTAAATAATCTACATAATCTATTGCCTATATAATCTAAAATAAATTTTAATTTATTTTTTATATGTTTGTATAGTTGTAAACACTCTTTGCGCGGCTTTTTTCAGCGGTCCATCAATTGTGAATCCGGCCGCTTTTTTGTGCCCGCCCCCACCCAGTTCTTTGGCGATTAAAGAGACATCAAAATTATCATTGGTTGTTCGGAAGCTCCCTTTTATTTTATTATCCGGCAATTCTTTGAAAAGCAGGCAGATTCCGCCGTCGTTTAAATTATTCATAAAATTGGAAATTCCGTCGGAGACTGATTCGGGTATGTTGTATTTCTCTAAATCGCTTTGAGTCATGTAAGTATAAATGACGTCAAGCGTCTCGTGTTTTTTAAGACGGGAAAGAACCGCGCCCCACAATTTCAAAACATCAATGGTCTTATTTTTAAACACAATTTCTTTTATCAATTTTAAATTACCGCCATAAGAAATCAATTTGGAAGTGATTTGTAAAGAAGACAAGGAAGTGGCGCTGTTGGTGTAGAAATCAGTATCGGTAATTAGCCCCGCCAACAATGATGTCGCCATCACTTCATCAATTTTAATATCATTGTATTTGAAAAAATTGTAAACAACTTCGGCGGTGGAACTGCCGTTTGGTGATACCATATTGAGGTGGCCGTATTGTTCATTGGTGAAATGGTGGTCTATATTTATAACCGAGATTTTTTTTGACAGGCCGGCGACATAACCG
>Ga0208977_1001287_pt1 | contig 12962 bp, 13 predicted proteins | sample RifOxyA2_FD_184030 | JGI IMG/M metagenome (GOLD analysis project Ga0208977, IMG submission 184030) | Groundwater microbial communities from Rifle, Colorado - Rifle Oxygen_injection A2 (SPAdes) | ecosystem: Environmental > Aquatic > Deep subsurface > Groundwater | place: Rifle, Colorado, United...
TGGTGAGAAAATTCAAACAACAGATGACAAGTGGATAGAAGGAGCTGGAATTCTGCCGTTAAACTTCGAAATCCAAAAAATTAGACATAGATTAGGTTATTATAAAGCAGTAGACAAGAATAATCTGAATATATATAAAGGGCATGCCTTCCATTATTCACGTCCTGTACCTGTGAATGAAGATCTCTCAGGTATAAAATGGGGATTATTTAAAGAAAGAGATAAAAAGGCAACAGCAGGGGCCTGGACTAATGAGAATAAGAATGTTCTAGGCACTTATTTGCATTCACTGTTCTTTAATCAGCCGGATTTGGTATTAGAGTATTTGACTCCCAGTGTTCTACCCCCGAGAGTTTAAGAGGAGATATATAATGATTGATTTTGAAATAAAACAGCCGGAAATAAAAGATCCTGAGGAAATTGAGAATCTCTCTATGAAAACTATAATGTCTGAAGTTAAGGAACATCCAAGGTTTCAGGAATTTACGCTTGATCAACAAAAAGTTGCACAGAGAATGATCCATACTACTACTTGCTTTGATCAAGTTACTAATAATATTTATTTCTCAAAAGGTGCTACTGATGCTGTCAAACATTTTTTAAGTAACGGTGCGGCTATAATTACCGATACAAATATGATTAAATCAGGGTTAAGTAAGGTTTATACCGAAAAATTCCAAAATCGTGTATTATGCTACGTTGCAGAACCGGAAGTTAAATATCTTGCTGAACAGGACGGGACTACAAGAACAGTTGCAGCAGTTAAGAAGGCTCTAGCAGAGCTAAAAGATACTCCTGTAATTCTAGCCTGTGGAAATGCCCCAACATTTTTATATGCTGCAATAGAATATCTGATAAAAAATGAGCGAGATTTAGCCAATGTTATATTTCTTGCTATGCCGGTAGGCTTTGTAAATGTTGTAGAAAGCAAGGAGTACACCCTTGATTTTATGAATAAAACCGGAGTAGAGGGTATTATAATGAAAGGCAGATACGGCGGATCTCCTTTATTAGTAAGCTGTCTGCATGCTTTGTATAAACTAATATGATTCAAGTTATAGTGTAAAGTCTGCATTGTCATTCTGAACGCAGTGAAGAATCTCATGAATAAATCTATAGTAAGGAGGTAACAAAAAATACTTACGCATAAAGTGATATTGTCATTGCGAGGAGGGCTGAAAGCCCGACGTGGCAATCCAAATTATAGCATTATTTAATGGATTGCTTCGCTTCGCTCGCAATGACAGATTTGAGTTTTAAAATACGCAATAATTTTTTGTTTGTTCCTTAATAATAAATAAGTCTATTAAAAGGTAAAAAAATGACCAAGAAAAATTCAATGGGCTCTGATGTCGTAGAAGGATTTGCCTGCAAGCCCAAAGAACTTGATAAAAACAAGCCTATAATGTTCTCTGCCGTGCAAATATTTATTTGTGATGGTCATAGATGTCAGGATGAGGAGACTTCAGATAACCTGGCTGACAAAATCAGAGATATTATAAAAGAACTTGGCTATGACAAAGGTGAAAATCGAGTAAAAGTAACCAGAACCTATTGTAATGGTGCTTGTAGGTTTAGAAAATTTGCTTACGCTTATAAAAATGCTAATACAGCTAACTTTACTCCTGAACAATCTTTCTCAGCCTGGAAGAGAGTGCATGAGTGGACTGATGATCAGTGGAAAGAACTAATAATTTCACTGGTTGAAGGAAAAGAACCGGAATCATTAAAAAATTTCAGGGTTGAAGATAAAATATACGATGAATAACATAAAAAGGCTCATTAATATCAGATATGGAAACTAAGAAAATTTTAAAATCAGGATATACTACAGGAAGCCATGCCACTTCAGCTCTTAAAGCGGCATTATTTTCTTTATTGACAGGTAAAACTGATTTTAAAACTATTTCTATTAACTTGCCTGAAGGTGATGATGTTGAGCTTGATATAGGTAATATAAAGAAAACAGACAATTATGTTTTGGTAAGTGTAGTAAAGTCAGATAATGATGATGTTGATGTGACGAAAGGTTGCAAAATCATTTGCTGGGCAGGATATAATTTGGAAGAAATACCTTATTTAAAACAGGAAATTTCTCATCAACCACATAATTTACAACTAGAATCAGGCCAATTATTGATTTGGGCTGGTAAAGGTCTTGGAATAGTTACTAAAAAAGGCCTTGATGCTCCTGTTGGCTTTCCTGCCATAAACCCTGTTCCACTTGGCATGATGAAAGAATCAGCTGATCAGGTTTTTAAAGAGCTTAATATCAAAGATAATAAAGAGATTTTTATTGTATTTGAAGTGGAAAATGGTGAAGAAATAGCTAAAAATACCGCAAATGCTAAAGCAGGAATTCTTGGAGGTCTTTCTTTTATTGGCAAAAAAGGTGTAGTTAAGCCTATTTCATCAGAAGCATATCTTGATTCTTTGGCTGCTGAAATTAATGTTGCTGCTCAAAATGGAATAAAAAATATTATATTTACAATGGGAAATTCTTCTTTGAAATTTGCAGAAAATAATTATCAACCTGAAGAATATATAGTAGAAATTGGAAATTTTGTCTTTGATTCTTTGAAATTGCTTGCAGAACAGGAATTTAATAAAGTAACTATAGTTACAAATATTGGAAAATTAACGAAAATTGCTCAAGGGAAGAAGAATACAAATAACAGATATGGTGATATAGATTTTAATCTGGTTAGATGCTGGCTAGAAAAAGAAGAATTCCCTGCTATTATAACTTCGATTTGTGATGATATAACAATTATTGGCTCACTTGAAAAAACTATAATTGCTGAATATTCTGAATATAGCGATAAGTTTTATCAAATTATAATTAATAATGCGCTAGATGAGCTAAAAAATTGGGCAATCGAACTTAATTTAAACAATATTCAAATTGAAATTATCTTAACTGACGGAGACAGAGTAAAATATCGTAAATCTTATTAAGAAAGTCTTTATATATTTAATAGCATAAGAAACAATTCTTCAATATTTCAGGAGTTCATAAGAGGGCGAAGCCCTCTTGTCCTATAAGGGTGGTGGGCGGGATATGAAAAATATCATTCCTGACAATTTTTTCTCTTTTTAAGAAAAGTTCATACTTAAGATAGTTCTCATATATTCAATATGGAAGTAGAATATTTATAAAAATAGTAAATTGGTAAAACTGTCAGGAAAAATAAAATGCTAACAATAGCTGGTTCTGGAATTAACTTATATTCATTAGCTGAAGTAATAGAAAAAGTTCAGTGCTCAGAGTTTGATTGTCTTATAACAGATATTAATTTTGATACTCCAGAAAACAAGGAGTTATTACCCGCAAATTTAGAGGTGAATTTTTTACCTTTTAAGGAGATAAGGCTTTTTATCAAAGAAAAATACTTACAAAACAAGAAAATTCTTTATGTTGTGACAGGAAGCCCTATATTTTATTCGGCAACTAAAGAGATTTTACGATATTTAGAAAACGAAATTCCAGAATTTGACTCTAATAGAGTTAACGTATTACCAGCCGAGTCTTCTAAAGATTACATCCTTAGAAAGCTAAATATACCGGAGAGTGAAGTAACTGCGCTTTCTCTTCATGGCAGAGATTTTCTTGATTTAACAAAATTCCTGACAACAAAATATGCATTTCTACTTTGTGATGAGCATTCATTACAGAAAATTGCAGATGATACAAGATTTATACAAGATGATCTTATTTTCTATATTGGATCAAAATTGGGCTCTGACGATGAAAGAATAACCAAATTTGACCTGTATAAAGCAACAAAAGAAATGTCTCTGGAGGAAATCAAGCAAGCCTTAGTTCCATATGTTCTTTTAATAGAGAGAAAGTATGATATTTCTCAAACTTTCTCAAATAATGAAGACTTTGAGACTAACGCTGGTATGCTTACTAAAACCGATAAAAGAGCAATCACTCTCCAATCTTTAGAACTACAGCCAAATCTTTTAATGTGGGATATAGGAGCAGGGTCGGGGTCGGTTTCTATTGATGCTTATAAGATTTTCAAAATCAGATCACTGCTTTTTGAGAAGAATGAAGAGCAATGCGCCTTTATCAAGAGAAATCTTACTAATCATAAGGTAGCTGGTACACAATTATTCGAAGGCAATGTGCTGGAAAACTATAAAAAAGCTCCAAAACCTGATCGTATATTCATTGGTGGTGGTGGGGAAAAGGTTCTCAATCAAGTAGAAAATCTATATCTTGAATTAAAAGACAATGGATTAATGGTCATAAACGTTGTTGTGCTTGAGAATTTATCAGAGTTGCTTTTGACTTTAAGAAAAGCTGATATTGATTATGAAGTCAGAAGCATTGATATATCAAATTATAAAAAGATTTCTCAGGATATAAAACTGAGTATTGCAGAATCTGAAAGAACGCTGTTTCAAGTAATAGTAAAAAAATGAGGAAATATATATGAATAAAGTAATATTTATAGGTGCAGGACCTGGAGATCCTAAGTTAATAACGGTAAAAGCCAGAGAAATACTTGAATCAGCAAAAGTTATACTATATACTGGCTCACTAGTCCCAAGAGAAGTTCTAAGCTGGGCCCCTGAAGGCTGCTTGGTAGAGAGTTCTGAAGATATGTCTTATCAAGAAATCTTTGATTTTATCGAAAAGCATATCAAAACAAGTGATGTGGTAAGGGTTCATACAGGTGATCCTTCCATATATTCGACTACTGCAAAGCAAATAAAGTTTTTAGATGAGAAAAATATTTCTTATGAAGTAATTCCTGGAGTAACTGCGGCATTTGGTGCAGCAGCATCTTTAGGGATAGAATATACCATTCCTGGAGTTAGTCAGACATTAATCATCTCAAGGGTAGAAGGAAAAACGCCAAATCCTGAGAATCTTGAAAGTATCTTATCCTGCAAAAATTCATCCAAAGTTTTCTACTTATCAGTAGCATTATTGGATGAATTATATAATACAGCTAAAAAACTAGGTTATAGCGATGATACACCTTGCTGGATAGTGGAGAAAGCTACATGGCCAGAGCAAGCAGTGATTAAAGGTGTTTTGAGCAATATACATGAAAAAGTAAAAGAAGCTGGAATCAAAAGAACCGCATTAATTCTCTTTGGAGATTATTTGTATCAAGAAGAAAAAGAAGAATCACATCTTTATAACGTGCCATCAGGAAAGTATTAATGAAGAATATATCCCTAATAACAGTTAACAATCCGGGACTTGAAGCAGCAGAAAAAACTGTTGAGGATTTAGTAAGAGTAAATCAGGATTTTAAAATAAATATTTATCATAAAAGCAGCAAAAATCCTGAAACTAGGGCTAATTATATAAAATATTCTGAAATTGATGAAATTCTTGATCAGGCCTGGCAAAATAGCGATGCAATAATATGGTTTACAGCAACAGGTATTGTTGTAAGAAAAATTGCAGGACTAATTAATTCAAAAACAATAGATCCGGCTATTCTAGTTATAAATTTGTCAAGCACACAAGTAATACCATTATTATCAGGTCATATTGGCGGGGCTAATGAACTGGCACAAAAATTAACAGAAATTAATCCTGATTTAACCTCATTTATTACTACTGCAACAGATTCTTTAAACGTATTTGCTTTTGATAATTTTGCTAAAAAAGCAGGGTTTGAGATTGGAAATATTGAAAAACTGGCAAAAATTTCCAATTCTCTTATTAATGGGCACACTATTAATCTGGTAACTTATCCTAAAATCTTTGAATACTTAAAAAATGAAGGTTTAGATGGATCAAAAATTGAATTTCACAACTGTTTAAATGAGACTAATCTTGTAAACAATGGCTATCCAACTGTAATTTTATCTCCTTTTAATGATACAAATCAGGAGGTATTTAAAATCAGGATTAGACCTATTATTCTTGGAATAGGACTAAATAGAGATACGCCTTTGGAAGAATTGGAGTCTGATATTAAGAATTTTCTAAACGAATATAAACTTAATTTTGAAGATATAAAAATCATAGCTTCATTTGATGCCAAAAAAGATGAAGAAGCCTTACAATTATTTAGTAAAAAATATAAAATAGAACTTGCTTTCTTTGATAAAGATGAGATCAATCAGTTAAATCAAGATTTTTCAAAGTCAAAAGCGGAAGAATTTTTCAATATCAAAGGAGTGGCTGAACCTACAGCAGTTTTAGCTGCACCTTTTAAGACACTATTTATCAAAAAAAAGGTTTATAAGAATACAACAATAGCAGCAGCATTTTAAAGGAGTTGAAATGAGTAAGGGTGAAATTTATATAGTCTCAACAGGTACTGGCAATATACAGCAACTAACAGGTAATGCCGTTGAATGCTTGAATAAAGCTGACCTGATAGTTGGTTACAGTAAGTATATTAAGGATATAGAGTCTTTAATAGAAGGAAAAGAAATATATTCAACCGGGATGACTCATGAGGTCGATCGTTGTAAATATGCTGTTCAAGAAACATTAAAATCTAAAAAAGTAGCTTTGATTTCAAACGGGGATGCCAATGTTTATGGCATGGCAGGATTAGTGCTTGAAATTATCGATGCAAACAATCTTTGGGATAAGCTTGAAGTAGTGATAGAGCCAGGAATTACTTCTATACTTACAGCAGCAGCTAAAGCAGGCGCTCCTATTATGCATGATTTTGCAGTTATATCGTTATCAAATCTTCTTACTCCTATAGAATTAATTTATAAAAGATTAAATAATGCATTAGAAGCTGATTTCGTGCTTGGTTTATATAATCCTCTTTCTCATTCAAGAAAAGAGCCTTATGCTAAATTCCTTGAAGTGCTAAAACAACACCGTAAAGAAGATACCCCGGTTGTAATAGCCCAGAATCTAGGCAGAGATAATGAGACTATTTATATTAAGACAGTAAAAGATTTGCTGGAATTTAAAGATGATATGAAAATGATTAATATGTCCACCATATTAATCATTGGTAGCTCTGCAACAAAGCTGGTAAACTCCGGCAAAAATGTTATAACTAAAAGAGGCTATCAACAAAACTACGATTATCAACTGCAATAAGTAAAAAGCACTATTGTCATTTTGAAAAAAAATCTCAAAAATGTGGTGGTCATTGTGAGCCATTAAATAAGGATATAAGCGTAAATAAAACTTTGCGAAACAATCTCAAAGCATAAAAACACCACTGGTGGCTAAGCCACATTCTTAAGTCATCAATCATTCCAATAATACCTCTGTCATTCTGGGCGGAGCGAAGAATCTCAAGGGAAAATAATCTTGAATATTGATTTATCAAAAGCAAATCTTACTTTCCAGGAACTCTGGGAGATAAAAACCAGAGTAATTGCTATGAGAGACGTTATTATACAAAAAAGAAACTTGAGATTGTCTGAACTTAAAGATTTAGAATTAGAAAAAATAGTGGAGAAATTTTCCTTCAAGTCTATGCAGGCAGAATATCAAGAATTTTGTCCAATGCTAATCAATGACAAAAAGTGCCATGACCTGAAAGCAGAAGATTTAAGCTGCTACGGGTGCATTTGTCCAAATTATGATTTTGAAATAGGTTTTGATGAAAAGCAAAATCTTTATAAAATAGGTTTTTGCAGGGTAAATTCCAAGGAAGGCTTTTATAAACTAACTCAAACAAGGGAGGGAACTCCAAAAGAGTATTTAATATGGAACTGCGTAAACTGTAATATTCCTCATAATAAGGCTTTTGTTGAAAAAGAAGTAAAAAAGTCTCTAAGGAATATAATTTAGCTCAATAAGTTTATTGTATTTGTATTATAGTGATTATTTTACAAATCCTGATTCATTATAGGTTTTACTGTCATTCAATATTCTTGTTTTAAGGAGGAAAGAAAAAATACTTACTGATGTCAGCCGGATATGTTCCGGCATCTATACAGTTAACGCTTATAGCTTTTATTTGCATACAGGATAAATCCCGAATTTATTTCGGGATGATATTCCATTGTTTTTTAGGTAAAAACTTTTTCTTGTTTACTTATATCGTTAAAAAAATTGAATAAAATTTTAGAAAAGTTGGCAATACTTTTATTTTTCTATTGGCTTAAAATCAAAAATAATGGTAAATAAGAGGTTAGAGAAAATGGTTAGATTTATTTGTGAAAATTGTGGCAGTGAAATAGAGCAAGATATTATGTGCCATGGGCATAAAATCAAGTATCGACCAATTACTGAGCAGTTAGTTTGCACTGATTGTTCAGATAGGACTTTATCAGAACAGGAAATTGAAGAATGTGCTCCAAGATGTTGCTATAAAGTAATGGCACCTAAAGGATAGCTTATTTAAATTAAGGAACAAACAAAAAATTATTGCGTATTTTAAAACGCAAATCTGTCATTGCGAGCGAAGCGAAGCAATCCATTAAATAATGCTATAATTTGGATTGCCACGTCGGGCTTTCAGCCCTCCTCGCAATGACAATATCACTTTATGCGTAAGTATTTTTTGTTACCTCCTTATTTGAGAATTTTATGATGGTTTTGGTAAAAAAGTATAGATCTTTAATAAAGATATTTCTGTCTGACTGACGATTTATAAATCTTAGATAAAAGGTTATAAGAGTATTTATCTTTTATTGGTTAATATGTTAGTAACGATTAATGAGAAATTTCAGCTTATTTATCGGCAAAATCATAACCAGGATAACCCTGATAATACGATTTATTGCTTTTTTTCTATTATCAATAATTTCTTTTGCAATAGTAATAGTAGCTTCATTATTTGGTAGAAGCAAGTCACATTATGTAATACGCCATATTATAAGGCCTGTTTTTAATTTATTCTTTCCATTACAAATTGAAGGAGAAGAATATATAGAAGATTCAGGCGGTATGATTCTTGCTGGAAATCACACGGGTGTGCTTGACAGTGCAATTATTGAGATAGCCAGCAAAAGACCTGTAACCTTTCTTACAGCTTCCTGGGTTCAGAATCTTTTTGTTATAGGATGGTTAGCAAAACGTCTCAAAACGATCGCTATATCTAAGAAACATCTAGCTAGATCCTTGAGTCAGGTAATAGAAAGATTGAAAACAGGAGAAATTCTTTGTATTTTTCCAGAAGGTACACCAACTCCAACCGGAAATATATGTAAATTTGAAAAAGGAGTTGCATATATTCATAAAAAGAGTAAAGCTCCTATAATTCCATTTGCAATACAAGGTGGATATGAAGCCTGGCCCTGGAGGGTAGAATTACCAATATTTAGAGGGATAACAATTCAATTTGGACCTCCATATTGTAATTTTGAAGAAAAGGAGAAAATTATAGCCGAACAACTACAAAAACGGGTGCAAAATATGAAAAATTTTCTTGAAAAAAGAGAAAGAGAAAAAGTAGAAAAACCTTATTACGATAATTTTCTTGCTTTAATGCAGTTAAAGTTTGATATTTACGCTCCATTTAAAGCTTTATCATTTCAAGAAAAAGGTAAATGGGAAGATTTAAGCTATGCTGAACTGGTAAGATTATCTCAATGCATGGCTAACTATTTAATAGAGAATGGGGTTCAAAGGGGGGACAGGGTAGCTATTCTTTCAGAATCAAGACCTGAATGGGCAATTGCCTTTTTTGCTTCTATTATTTCCGGGGCTATTGTTGTACCTCTTGATATTAAACTTACTTTTGATGAATTAAAGCCTCTAGTGTTAAATTGTGAGCCTCATACTATTTGTGTATCTCCAAATCTTATAGAGAAAGCAAATAGACTAAAAAATGAAATTCAGTCAATTGAGCAGGTTTTTGTTATTGATAAAAATAAGTGTTCAGAAGAATTTAATTCTTTATACGGTTTAAAAGAGTATTCAGAAGAAAAAAGAAGAGAGCGTAATCTCGATGAAACAGCATTAATAGTTTATACATCAGGAACAACAGGAAATCCCAAAGGGGTTATGATCACTTTTAAAAATATCATTTCTCAAGTTAAAAATTTTGATGAAGTTTTTAATTTTACTTCCAGAGAATCTCTTATATCAATTCTTCCCTTAAACCATCTTCTGGAAATAACTGTCGGATTTATTACCATGCTATATAGAGGAGCTCAAATTACTTATACTACAACTCTTTATCCACAAGAGTTTATGAAAATTATGCAGGAAAAGAAAGTTACCAGGCTTGTTACAGTCCCATTGTTCCTGAAAGTCTTAAAAATGGGTATAGAAAGAGAAGTTCACAGATCTGATAAATTAAGCCAAAGCCTATTTCAATTGTTTTTCAACATATCTAAATTTATTCCCTTTAATTTTTTAAGAAAACTGCTATTCTTTAAAATTCATAGTAGGCTTGGGGGTGAAATTAAGGGATTTATTAGTGGTGGTGCTCCGCTAGATATTGATATAGCTGAATTTTTTACTAGAATAGGTATTCCAATATATCAAGGATATGGCTTAACCGAGACAAGTCCTGTTATATCTGCGAATACTCCAGAATATAACCGTTTAGGTTCAGTTGGTAAACCTCTTCCAAATGTAATGGTTAAAATATCTCAGGAAGAAGAAATCCTGGTAAAAGGCCCAAATGTTATGAAAGGTTATTATAATAAACCTGATCTTACTAATGAAGCAATAGATAAAAATGGGTGGTTTCATACGGGTGATAAAGGAAGAATTGATGATGACGGGTATTTATACGTTACTGGCAGACTTAAAAACATAATTGTATTAAGCGGCGGAGACAAAGTTCAACCTGAAGAAGTAGAGGCTGTATTATCGAAAAGTCCAATTATAAAGGAACTTTGTGTTATTGGAGTTCCAGTAACATCAGGACCTAAAAAAGGAACAGAGGAAGTATTATCTGTAGTTATACCTACAGAAGAAATGCAAAACAAGTTTCAAGATGATACTCAGAAGTTAGAAAATGTAATTTCTCAGGAAATAAATAAATTCTCTAAATCTCTAACAGTTTATAAACGGCCTGATAGGGTAGTAGTAAGAATGGAAGATTTCCCAAAAACTACAACTGGTAAGATAAAAAGAAAGCAGGTTCTTGATTGGTATTATAGTCAAGATTAAACTTGATTTAAGCATACTTTTTAGTAAGATTTAGATTATGCTCATTACTTTTCTATTGTTTTATTGAATAAATCCAAATTTCTTTTTAAGTTAATCAAAATATTCTTTTTCATTAGTTTTAATATTATCAAGTTTTCTTTTAATATTTCTTACATCTTTTTTAACTTCATTTATTTCGTGAATAAGATCATCAATAGACATTTTTAAGTCTGCTCCAATAGCTTCAAGAATTTTCATAGTAATTCTCCATTTGAATTGTCGAGTAGTTTTCTCAATAAATTTTATGTGCCAATTGGCTGTCGACTATAGGCACATCGTAGCATATATACTTTAGTTATGGAAGATAAGATTTTAAAACAATTTGCAAAACGTCTAAAAAAATTGCGAGAGGATAGAGCTTTATCTCAGGAAGAGCTGGCATTAAAAAGCAACCTCGATAGAACTTATATAGGGAGAATAGAAAGGGCTGAAAGGAACCCAAGCCTAAAATCTTTATATAAAATTGCGGTTGCACTTGATTTAAGCTTACCTGAACTTGTAGATTTAGACAGTTTAAATGATTGAGTAGATTATATATAGGCTTTGAGTATATTGTAGACTCCTGAAAATTGTTCTGGAGTCTATTTGATAATTTTTGAATTTTATTTATAGACGTATTGATGATCTTGCAAACTGGATATATAGGGAATGAAAATGAATTAATTGTTTCATAATATTCTTTTGCTTATTCCTACAGTATATGATTAATGATTCTATGAATCTGAAGGCCTGATATTACAAAAAGTTCAATGAAATATTGATAATAAGATTTTTAAGGAGATAGAGTCATGAAAAAATACATAGCAGAATTTATAGGCACTTTTATTCTGGTTTTTATTGGTGCAGGTGCAGCAGCGATAGGAAGTGATGCAATTGGTTTATTAGGAATTGCTATAGCTTTTGGTTTTGCCTTAATTGCGGCAGCATACAGTATAGGTCCTATCTCAGGAGCGCACATTAATCCTGCTGCTACTCTTGGAATGCTTGTTGCAGGCAGGATTAATGGTAAAGATGCTATTCGATACATTATTTCACAGTTTTTCGGTGCTATTGTTGCAGCAGCAATACTGGCAGTTATAGCTAAAGGAAAATTATCAGGCTACGATATCGAAATATATGGTCTTGGACAAAATGGTTATGGGCCTGAATATATGGGAGGATACAGTCTTTTAGCAGCAATGATTTTTGAGCTTATAGCTACATTTATATTTATTCTGGTGATTCTGGAATCAACGCAGGAAGGAGTTCCACGTCAAATAGCAGGTTTCGCTATAGGTATTACTCTTGCTGCAGCAATTATTTTGGGGATACAAATAACCGGAGGATCTCTTAATCCTGCAAGAAGTTTCGGCCCTGCATTGATAGTCGGTGGAGAAGCATTATCTCAAGTTTGGCTATTTCTCATTTTTCCAAGTATTGGAGGTGTTCTGGCAGGTCTTTTCTATCGTTTTATTAATGTCAGTACAACTGCAAGAGTTACTCCGCAAGAATAAATTCGTGAGTCGCTAAGATTTTAACAAACCGTCAGGTATTACTTGTACGGTTTGTTTTTTTGATCATATTAGCTTTTTACCAATAAGGACGCAATAAAAAATGCGTAAGTATTTTTTATTGCTCGTTTATTTGCTGGTTACAGGAATGAGGTGCCAAAGGCACAAACTTAAACTCATTAATCCTTATAATTAGTACTTTGATAGTAGAGTTTAATGGAGCAGCTTTGCTGCCTCCCGCTTCGCACAGGAAGCAGGCTACAAAAATATTTATTGGATTTTTCATCAAAATCCATAAGTATTTTTTTCGCTGTCCTTATTAGGTATTTTTCTCAATTTTCAAGGTTATTCGGATTAATTCCTAGAAAGGAAGCCAACTTCTGAGTCTACCCCAAAAACCTGTT
>Ga0208977_1001291_pt1 | contig 12901 bp, 13 predicted proteins | sample RifOxyA2_FD_184030 | JGI IMG/M metagenome (GOLD analysis project Ga0208977, IMG submission 184030) | Groundwater microbial communities from Rifle, Colorado - Rifle Oxygen_injection A2 (SPAdes) | ecosystem: Environmental > Aquatic > Deep subsurface > Groundwater | place: Rifle, Colorado, United...
TCCGGCTCCAAAAGCTTGGAGTTGCATGCAGGTGATAATGTGGCCGTATCGGCCTCCTGCATACCCGCGAGGAGAAGGGCGGTCGGCGAAATGCTTGAACAAGTTGTCTGGAGCATTGAACCGGGTTGCTTGATCCTCGACGAGAGAGGTTGGAGTGGTAGGGGTAGAGAAGCACTGGCAGGAGCTGAACGGATGGTCATCTCGCCGTCGGGTCACGCTACTTTGGCTGATATCGAGCGGACACTTAGCTTGATTCGGCCGAAGTGCGTGATACCAATAAGCGCCCATCGCGGGAATCGAGTCATCGTTGCGGATGCCGCAAAGAGGCTCGGATACCAAGGGCGCCTCGTCAAAGATGGGGAGATAATCGAGCTATGAGGGGAAACCGAAAAGACCGCCGAACCGGCGGCCTTTTCGTATCAGAATCGATTGTTAATAACTAGAAACTGGAGACTGATAACTAGCGACTAAGTGATAGCCATCTTTTTCTTGCGCTCGACTATTAGGAAGGAAAGAGCGCCTATCAAAATCACTAAAGCGCCACCGAGCATCAAGGTCAAAGTTGTGGGAACGTTTCCGGCCGCAGGCGCGTTTGTTGATTGGAATACAGTCGCTTTTGCCGATACTTTGTCGTTACTATCTTTTGCAATTAATCTCATCTCGTAAATTGTAGCCGAATCCAAGTCCTCGAATCTGTGAGCTGTTAGTGATTTGTCCAAATCGGCACTTTTTACTTCCTCTCCATCGGAGAGAAGTGTAATTTTATATCCTGTAAAATTCTCCTCCAAATTTGCGTCCCATGCCAGAGTTATACTGTTGGGGGTGACATCGGTGGCTCTAAAATTTATCGGCTTTGCCGGACCGATATCAGCCGGAGTGGTAACCGAGGCAGTATTCGAACTTGCCGACTGCTCCGAGCCTTTAATCGCGCGAACTTGATAATAGTAAGCGGTAGCGGCAACTACATTTTCATCTAAATATTCAACCACATTTTTCTTCACTTCTCCGATTTTTCCATATCCACTCTTTTCTTTATCGGAGCGGAATACTTTATATCCGTCGATATCGCTTGTCTTTGAAGCCGTCCAGGCAAGCTTGACTCCTTTGGAGTCTGCTTGATCGAAGTAGGTTGCGGTAAGGTTGGTCGGTTTGGCTATCGAAGCTGAAGTGGCGGAAGCCGGCGCTTCGCCTGTTGCAGCGATGTTATCGGTTGTTGTTGCCGGAGTAGAATCGCCATCTGGAGTGGAGTCATCTCCGGAGGCAGGCTCGTAACCCCATGATTTGAAATTGTAGTCCCAGTCAACCATGTCGTTACTTTGCCAGATTGCGAACCCGCGATCATACTCACTAGGCCCAGCCTTGTATTTCCATTGAGTGTCGGCATCGGGGCAGGTTACCCAAATCCCGTAGGAATCAGTATCGGTGACAAGGAGAGTAATGTCCTCGAAATCAAAAGTGTTCCAGCCGTTTACGATCGCTTGATTGGGAACGGTTGCCACATTTCCTTCAATCCAAGTTGTCCAATCTTTGCGTCTGATAGCGACCGATAAAGTAGCGCCTCCGGGAACATTAGCGAGCTCAATTTGCACCTTGTCGAGCTTGGTTTTAGTCGGCTTAAATGATTGTGCGAAACGGCCAAATCCTGAAAAAATTGCGACTGAACCCGCTCCGGCAGTATGTTGTTGGTCAACCTCTGAAGTTACTGCTGATGTTGATTGCACGGCCAACATAAAGGTGCCAACCAGAAACGACATCGCACACAGATAAATCAAACCTCTTTTTTTCATAAGATCCTCTCGGTATTACCCGAGCCCCTCAGCTAATTATTAACACAAACATTATAATTCATATCAAGTTATATAGCAAATTACAATTAAGTATCAAGTATCATGTATAATGTATGATGGGAATTGCAATCATCGATTTTCGATAAACAAAATTTTGCCATAGTTTTGGTTTGTGATATACTATTCTAAGCTGATATTTTATTTTAAGTACTCAAATGAAGGAGGGAGTTATGGGGAAATTGATTAGAGTGGCGAGCTTTTTTGTCTTGTCGGTTTTTCTGCTTTCGATGATTACGATCAAACCAGCGGAAGTTAAATCAGTCGGTTACGCCAAAGCGGCACCAGCGGAGAAAATGGCGGTGACGCCGGCCGGGTACGATGATATCGGCGATATTTTAACCCAGCTCAATTTCAATGCCGATGTGATTCAGGAAAGCGACCTTTCGGATCTTGCAAAACTTAAGCAATACGAAGTGGTCTATATCAATTGTTCGGCCGGATTGGACAATTATGTCACGACTGCGGCTTCGGTTCTTAATCAATATGTTAAAGAGGGCGGAGTCATCTACGCCTCGGATTACGCCAATTATTTGATTCAAACAGCATTTCCTGGAAAAATTAATTTTTACGGACAGGGTTCAGACACCACAGGTTCATCTGCGAGAATTGGCTCGGCAGGGAAAGTTACGGCAAAAATTGTTGATTCAGGCTTGGCATCAATTTTAGGGAAGACCAGCGCCGAAGTCAATTTCGATCTTGGGTCGTGGGCGGTGATAGATAGCGCGGGTTCGGGGACGAAAGTTCATGTGACCGGCCCAGTCTCGATTTACGATTCAGGCACGGGCGGTTACAGCCAAGAGTATATGGACGAGCTTTCAAAGCTTGATTATTCCAATCCGAAAGCGATAGAGGATTTTTACGCGAAATATCAAAGTGGGACATCTTCCTCTTCGTCTAGCACCCAAGAAAAGCCGTATGTTGTTTCATTCTCGGAGGGTGAGGGCGAAGTATTATACACTTCTTTTCACAATGAAGCTCAAAAAACTACAGATATGGAAAAGTTGGTCAATTGGTTTGCGGTAAGAACCAGGGCATCCAAGTTGGCTCGAGCAACCGGGGCTTTAGTATCGGGCGATGACGTGGTTTTGCAGGAAGTTGTAGATACTATCAACCAAGGTGGCGAAAAGAGCTATACATTTAATGCCACCGGCGAGGCTGATTTTAAGGTGATTCTCAATTTCGGTGGGAGCGCTATCGACATTAGCGTTACCGATTCGAAAGGTTCAAGCGTTGCGGAACAAAGCGTTACAACTCCGCCATATACTAAAGAGGTGGATGCGAAAGAGGGTAAATACACAATCAAGCTTAAAGGTACCGAGATTCCTTCGGCGAATTATCCTTTTGTTTTAACTATATCCGGAGCCCAAGCCGCGGCTGCAGATCCGATTTACGAATCGACTTCTACCAGCAGCGATACCGGAACTACGCTAGAACAGGGAATCAAGGACAAGATCATATCATTCCTTAAGAAAGTGGCGCTTTATGCCGGGATCGGATTCCTGGGGATCATCGTTTTGATTGTCCTCATCATCGTTTTGGTTAAGAGAAGCCACCGCAAGAAAAATCAAACACAACCGCCAGCGACACCACCGGCACAGCCACCGACAACGCCACCAGTTGCGAAGTAGTCAGATCGATTGATGCAAAATGCCACCGTTTCAACCCGGTGGCATTTTTTAAAGATCGATAGATGTACGGTTAATATTTAATAGATGATATTCAATTTTTCCGCCGCAAAACTCCTTGATCAAATCCGCCAACTCTTTTGCGGCGATCTCAACCTCTTCCTTGCGAGCCGGATCGATTCCTTCCACAACCAATACTGCGTTTGTGGTTTTTTCTGTCAGTTTTGTTCTCTCTACTTCACGCCAATTCCAGCGCCTGCAAACTGCCGAAACATCATCTTTATAAATTATCTCCCCTTTGTAAGGTGCTTTAGCGTCATCATCGCCCAAGAGCTTTACTACTGGCTCGTTGGATCCCGCATAGGTCAAAGCCAAATCTCCAGTCATTGAATCAATGTCTTCACCGCCGACTGGCAGAGTGTGCTTCAGGGAAATATAGTTGTAGAGATCGACAAGATTGTTAATATGCCTCATTTCGACACCTTTTAAAACTAAGCGCCTCAATGCTTCGACCGAAGCTCGGTACTCCTTTGATCCAAGTGCCTTGTAGGCCTGTCGCCAGCATTGGATCTTCGGTTCAGTTGCCAAGTTTTCCAAAGAGGCAGTATCCTTGATATTTTTCTCGGTTTCTCGTAAGAGTGATGCGATCCCTGGCGTATTTTTTGAATTATCAATGCCGTGAGCTACTACAACTCTGGCCACAAAAGAGGGGAATTGCTCAAATATCTTTTTATCAATGATGAATTTCATCTTCTTCTCCAATCAAATCCTGATATTTCCGTGGCTATCCGTGGCGTAAATCTGTGGTGGCAATAATACAATTGTTAGTAATTCTCACAAAGTATCTCGTAATATGCTTGCGGGTGGGCACAGGCGGGGCAAATATCCGGTGCCTCGGCTCCTTCGTGAATGTAACCACAGTTTCTACATTTCCACTTTACAGAACTATTCCGCTTAAATACCTCTCCCTTCGATATATTCTCCATAAGTTTCAAATATCTCTTTTCATGTTCAACCTCAACTTCAGCAATCTCGGTAAAAACCGTAGCCGCTTCATGCTCTCCCTCTGATTTAGCGGTTTCGGCAAACTCTGGATACATAGTGGTGTGCTCCCAATTTTCCCCGGCCGCCGCCACTTTCAAATTCTCTGAAGTTGTGCCGATAATAGGGAAATCAAATTCTAAAAGTGACGACTTCGTATCACCTTTAAGAAGTTTCATAAGCCTCTTGGCGTGCTCTTTTTCATTATCTGCAGTCTCCAAAAAAATAGCAGAGATCTGCTCAAAGCCATCTTTTTTGGCTTGGCTCGCAAAATAGGTATATTTATTTCGCGCCATACTCTCACCGGCAATCGCCCTCAAAATATTTTTCCCAGTTTCCATAAGGATCCTTTATTAGTAGTATTAATATCATAACTGTAATACTGCAATCGATCAAATATTTCTCCCGTTGATGGTTATACGATATAATAGTAATAATGTTTTGGGAGAGGTTGAATAGGATTTTTACCGATGAAAATGGCAGGAGGGCGCCCAGGGTTCTACTGACCCTTTTTTTGGCGCTCTTAATACTTTCAACTGCATATTTTTATTCCAATGCCGAGCTGTTTATTCACGAAAAACCGCAAGAGAATGTACTTGTTCGAGACGGAAATGCGGAGATAGATGGCGTATCGGATAACCAGAGCGCGGAAGCGACAATCGATCCGATTACGGGTAAGCCGATACCGAAAAAATCATCAACTTCATCAAAATCAAGCGCCACGGGTAGCTCGAGCGGTTCTGGTACCGGAAGCAGTGGCGTAGGCAGTAGTAGTAATGATGATTCGGGTGATACGCCAGACGAGCTTTCGGTAGTGGTTGCATACTATGCCGATTCTCAATCCGATACTGACGAAGAAGATCAAAATCATCAAAGAGTGGTTGACTATATTCTCTCCTCTGGCGCCAATCCGGTTTTTCATGCCGGCGATCTGCTTGAGGATGGGACGGAAGCGAGCCGCGATCGTTTTAATGCCGTGACGTTAACTTTGCGTACTACTCGTTCATTCTATGCGGCACAAGGCAACAACGAGCGTAACTCATCTGTTTATTTCGATAATTTTGTATTTCCCGGCAACGAACACTACTATTCGGTAAACTGGGGAAACTTACACATGATAATTTTGGATAATTACGCGACATCGGTCTCGGTCGGTTCGGCGCAATATAATTGGTTGCTCTCGGATCTATCGAGCGAGGCATCACAGTCGCGCATTACCGGCGTAATTTTCCACTATCCCATCTACGGTGCCGGTGGTGATTGGAAGGGGATGATTGGCTCCATGGTACCACTCTTTCGTGATCACGGAGTGGATTTTGTTGTCTCCGGCCATGAACACTCTTACCAAAAAGCTTATATTGACGGCATCTATTATTTCGTGATGAGCGGCCAATCTTCGTTAGGATATTCAATTGCGAAAATCTACGACCGTTCGGTAAAATTTTATACCTACAACACATCCAATTCGTTAGTCGAGTTGGTGAGCTTTAACGAAAGATAAAGTTGATATATAATGATAATGAGAAGTTGTCATGCTGAACTTGTTTCAGTATCTCGGGGGGGGATCCTGAAATAAATTCAGGATGACGCGATAGATCAAATATTAAGGAGGAGAATGCAAAAAGAAATTAAAACAAGTACGTTTGTGATTATTGTGGTGGCGATTGTCGTATTACTCGGTGGGGGAGTCGGAGCTTACTACTATTTTTCGAACCGCGGTGAGGATTCCAAAAAGTCAGATGGAGCTTCAAACAAATCATCAACTGCCGTAGTCGAGGAAGAGGCAGAGGAGAGTTCAGACGCGGGTGAGACGCCGGACACTGAAAAGGATGAAAACGGCTGGACGATTTACAAAAATTACAAATATTCGTATCTCATCAGCGTGCCGACTGGTGCTACAATTTCCGATGAAAGCGAGGAGCAAGGAGATATCAAAGACTCCAATTGTGTGGAGATAAAAACCGATAATTATTCCATAAGAATTGCCGCTCCGCTAGACGAAGCAAACCCGACGATTTGTCTGCGTACCGGCTTCGGGGCAGAGTGGAGTGAGGGGCCGACAGATTCGATCAAAATCCAAGGCATAGATTATGCTCCGGTCGGGATGCATTCGGAGGCCGCTTCGGCCGGTTATTACTACGACTACTTTCATATTGATTTAGTCGATACTCACAGAATCGAATACACAACATCGGTCAACGAAAAATACGGAACGATGACAAAAACCGAAGCCAAAAACGCCGTCCACACCGTTCTTAAAACCTACTCTCCGGCGGAGTGAATTATTTAGGTGTGATGGTATACATTGCTTTCCCCGGCAGTCGTTTTCGTATCCCGGCTTTTGCGTCTCGGATATCTTTATTCTCCGGAAAATTAATCCACGGATCCATCCAACCATCGGGTGTCTTTGCAAGATAATGCCCGGCAGGGTGTTTTTTTGATTTTCGAATATATACAATTGTTCCCTCGCGATATATCAATTTTCTTTTTCTGTCTTTGACATAGAAATAATAGTAACTATTACCCAATGTCTTGATAATATCGCGACAGTAAAATCCTTCATTTTTAGCTTTTCGTGACCCATTTCGGAACAAAGTTAAGGCATTGTCATATCTAATACCTAAAACATGGGCGACGCAAGCAATCGCACAACCGAAGGGGTGTTTTTGAACAACTGGCTTCATAACTCTATTTTGGCAAATATAAAATTATATGCAAATTTATAAAACTGAACGTCTCGGGGGGGGAACCGTTCAGTTCAAATCCTATCGCCACCCCATAGGGTGGCGACGGTTCACATCGTGCACATACGCTTGACCGAGAGAAAGGTCACTTTGAGGGGCGTCTTGTACCAGACCAGCATGTCGAGACGTCTGCCTGCGCTTTTGCCGAGTCTGATATTTGTGATCGACTCGACATAGGCGAGGTAAGCTTCCGTCTCATAACTTCTACATAGGTTCGGATCCCTGCGTTTCCATCGCTGGTAGTTGCGGCGGATCTTTATTTCCCTTCTCTTCAGTCTCTCGTAGAGGGCTTTCCCGATCACAATCGCTCTGGTTGGTTTGCGGAAATCAGCCAGATACATCGCACCGTTTGGCCTCCTAACAAGGCAGAAGCCGTGCGGCTGGAATTCGCCGTACATCGTATTCCTCCTTGTGGGTTCGAAGTTGTGCGCGGCACAAACACATTAGCAAAAATTACTCCTAATATCAAAATTCCGATCAACCCTTGTAGAAAATAGTCCTTATTTATTCTTCTATGCTCTTGTCTTTTGTCGCTTTTTCTTTGCAGCCGCATTCGCAATCAGCAGGACATTTGCAGCAGTGAATACATATTCCCGGTTCGCAACTGCACTCCATATCGTTGTTCAACGGCATCCCGCAATCACATTTCCTCTCGTCTGACATGTTCTCCTTTCGTTATTTTATTTTTCTGATAACCACAATATATTTTTTGTCGTGGAAGATGAAGATGGTCATACATATTACCATTGTACTTGATTTTCTTGACATCTCTAAATGCTTGTATTAACCTAAAAGTAGGCGACAACATCTCTAATGAGGTGACCGGACATGGCCGAAACGGCCGGCGTTGATGTTCCTCGTCTTGTGGTGCACGTTGGCGCCGAAGTCTGCGTCACGCAGGCGGAGGTGACACTGCTCACCGGCGAAGTCGTAACGACTTCTGACCCACTTCAGTTGGCGCGTGTACTAGCACGTGCATACCTTCACCCTGCGGACGAAGAGCCCTTGTCCGACCCCGGGTATTACAGGTTCGGCTACCACCAAGTGAAGTTCGCACTGCAACTAGCGGAGGGAAGCGAACACAAGCTGACCGTGCCATGGGCGGACATGGGGAGTCTCTGGCAGTCGCTCTGCGACAGCATCGAGATCCGGGGTGAGCCGCAGTATCTGTGGTCGGAGACACCACGTCCGAGCCCCCGGATCTACCTGCCGGGGAAGGATGGTGGGGAGCTGGGAACGTTCTTCTGGCGATTCTGTCGCCAGGGCCAATGCCACCTATGCGTGCGCAGTGGTGAGCGGCGGCAGCATACGCTCTCGTACGACGACTACGTAACCTTCGTTCTGTCTCTGGAGGCGGGCACAATCGGCCGAGGCCACTTTGGGCTGATACGCGACAAGGGCCTCGGCGACACCTACCGGTGGCTGGCTGACATGGATAGGAGGGACAATCCCCGAGGTCGTCCCGACCAGCCAGGCAACTACGAGTACAACATTATCTCTTACGGGCTCTAAGCCCGATCCCGGCCCGTGCGGCAAAGGCAAGAGCCCAGCCGCATCGGGCTTTTGTTTTTCTCCTCAAAACCCAAACACTTCAATCGGTGAGCCATTCGCAGATAACCACCAAACTGACACCTCGTAGGTGTCGGTGAGAGGTTAATCTTTGCCCAACTTCTCAAGGAGTGAGCCGTTGCAAGCTTCTTAAGCCACTTAATAACCCCGAAACTCTCGTCGCTTTCGAGCGAGCCGCTCGGAGTAGCCACCCTCCTGAATGAACTTATCTTCCGTAGCCTTTATTTGTTTGTCTAAAAGGTAACTTAAAAGGTGGCAGAGAGTTAGAAGAAGGTTAGCGTCTTTCTCTGGTTCGCCAAAAAGTCTCGGCTTTTCCTCAAACTCACCTAAGTCATTTAGGTTACTTAAGCTGCTTAACTTATAAGCGAGTTTGCGAAACTCGGTTATTCGCTTATCGGTTTTCGGATAAATCTGAAAACCGCGCTGGTGCAGAAAATCTTCGTAGTCAGTTAAAAGCTCCTCTATCGAAGCTCTGGCAACGCCAAGCAGTTTTATCACTCCTTGATTCGAGGTGGTACTTTTATTTACACCCTCAACGATATTCTGTTTTCCGCTTCTGGCCGCCTGATTCATCTGGTCAGCTGTTCGAAAGTCCGGCTTCCTCTCGGCACTTAAGCTTCGTAAGTTACTCAAGTCACTTAAAACATACTGCTGACAAAACTCCACTGTCAAGTCGTGGACCATTTCGGAATAGCGGTAAGTTCGCAGATACTTAACTTTGTTCATCCAGGTAGTGAAAATTTGATTATTTTTCGACCTTTTTATCAAATAAATATTCTTTTATCATTCTCTTTATTAATCTTGATCCTTGGCTAGTTTTCAAATACTTCTCTCGTCGCTTTGCGTCCTTTATGTTTATGTAAGCTTCAAAAAAGATTAGTTTCCAAGGATTCTTATTTATAGTCGAAAAATTTAAGCCTGAATTATGTTCTTTTAGCCGTCGCTTAATATCGCTCGTATAACCGATATAAAAACTACCGTCGATCTTACTTTGTAGCAAATAAACTGTATAGAACATAATTTATCAAATTTCTACTACTTGGTCATTCCCTTCGTGCGGTGAAAGATGAAGATGATCATATATAGTCATTATACTCAATTTTCTTGACATCTCTAAATGCTTATATTAACCTGAAAGCAGGCGACAACATCTCCAACGAGGTGACCGGACATGGCCGAAACGGCTGCTGTCGACATCAGTCGTGTCGTTGTTCCAGTCGGTGCCGAAGTCTGCGTCACGCAGGCGGAGGTGACGTTCCTCACCGGCGAGGTCTGGACGACGAACGATCTGCACGAGTTGGCAAGACGTCTTCGAGATGCCGTGGAGCATCCCGCGGGAAGGGAGCCACTGCTCAATCTCGACTTCAGGAGATCTGGCTACCACCGGATCCGCTACGCTCTCCGGGTGCCAGGAGATGATCTGAAACATTGGCTGGAGGTGACGTGGCCGGAGTCGAGGAAGTGGGGTGCTCTGTGCGACTTTGATCTGTCGGGGGAGCCGGAGTGCTTCTATGGGCGGGAGTATCTCGCGGACGCCCTATGGGCCGATCTCACTGTCGATGGTCAGAAGCTAGCCGACTTCTTCTCGAGGTTGGGCAGCGGTATGGTGGGAAAGGGGTACATCAAGAGGTACAGCGCCCCGGTTGGTCTTCACGCCTACGACGACTTGGTCGGACTCACATTCGCGCCCGCACACGGGATCATGGGTCAGGGTCCAATTCGTCTGATCCGGGATCGTAGTTACGGCGATCTCTACAGGAGACTAGCTGTGGCGGATGGTGGCATCGGCGGACGCGACGACCAAGTTGGCAACCACGAACGCTACTCGCGTTCAAACGGGCCCTAGCCCGAACCGGCCCGTGCGGCATAAGGCAAAAGCCCAGCTGCATCGGGCTTTTGTTTTTTTATCACAAAAACTAACACCTCAAGGGGGGTGAGCCGTTCAGTTATGGAAGATGAAGATGGTCATGTGCCCGCGCTATTGCTCAAATAATTTAGCCAATGCTCAATGGGTGTATTTTTTGTGACCTGGAGCGATTTACCGCCGAGGTTGGAGAAAGTTTTGCAGGTGGTTTCGGAATTATCGATCAGGATGCTATCCTTAATATTTCCGCCGAATTCTTTTAAAATATCCAGAAATATTCTGCCGTTATCGTCGTCTTTGAACCTTCCGTAATCGGCGGAGTTAACGATCTGATCAAAGTAATTATCTAATTCGAGGGCGGGGACAGTGAAGCGGGTGAAGCAATCCATATTGCCGGTGATCAAAATCGTATTGTATCTTGCCCTAAGACCATCGATCTTTTTCAAAACATCTGCAGAAACCTTCATACTCTTGCAATCCGATACAAAAACACTCCACAAATCATCGTATCCCGCATTCAGCTCATCGGCTAGAAACTTATTAATCTCTTCTGATGAGTGCTTCCCGCGCATCCAGTCATCAACTTTTTCTGCGTTTCCTCTAAACAACACTTCCTGAATGCCGGTATAAATTTTCGGATCAACACTTCTCCAAAATCTGTCAAAACAAATAGTGCGGTCAAAATCAACAAATAAAGTAGGCTTCATGAAACTATTTTAACACAACCGGTGAAAAGTCGACTTGGTATTCGGGAATTGTGCCTCAAGTATAAACCTGCGAAGCTCTGTTGGCAACCACGGGGCGGAGCCCTCCCGTAGCATTGCGCGTAGGAGGGTGGGAGTGCGGGTGGCAAGGATGTTTATTTCCTCTTTGACTTCAATAATTTTCTTCTGGTCGGATTGGGGAGATAATTTTTTTCACTTGAGACCTTACGGCCGGTTTTTGATTCTAGTTCGCGTCTGGCGTTGCCGGCAACCGAGCCGCCAGCAGTGGCGGCATTTTTGTTTTCTGAAAACCCCTGACAGTTCTTGTTTTAGCAATTTCTGTTGTTGAGGCCTCTCCGAGCATCGAAAAAATCAATTCCAAATCATCCAAGTGGTCGCGCAGATTTTGGCGTTTAAGCCCCTTGAATTTCTTATACTGCGATGGCGTCATACCAAAAGCGGCTTTGGATATTTCTGCTGTCAAAATTGCATAATTTCTCTCCTCGGCTATTCCCCGGTTTCTCCATTCGTCTGTCAGTGTCTCGCGGATTTCAATCCCGCGCATCCTTTTTTCAATCCAAGAGTCGGGATATCCCTTGGCTCTATAGAGCGCGCGAGTGCGTTTCGTTGCCAACTCCGGATCATCAATTTCTTGAACTCTTTCGTAGCCAACTTTCGCCAGCCAACGCTTAAACGGCTCGGCCTTAGGAGAGGGGACGGATTGGACGATCCTAAACGTTGTCTCGGTGTCAGCACAGTCAGTTTCTCGCATTTTGCCGTCCGGGGCTTTCATTTTCAACTGTCCGATATTTTCGGACACTTCATCGTAACCCTCAAGAATTAATTTCTTTTTAAGGTCACCCCAATACTTTCTTGGTCGATCTGTTCCGGTTAACGCTTCAATTACATCAATGACCGAGAACCACCATTCATTTTTGAAAAGATTCCTTCTTATTTCTTTCTGTCTAAATATCGCGATTTGAGTTTCCATTCTTTCTCCAATATACCCCTTTTTACCTTGGTTTAAAATTTATTGACATCACCACTATCCATTGCAAAAATATTATAATCCAGAGGGACTCAAAAGTGCCGGTGAGGGAGGGGAGGAAGTGGAGGCAATAGCCGGCCGTTGCGCTGGCGAGAAAATAAATCACGGTTGTCAAAAGAAAATAATTTGATAATTTCTGCCAGCGTTTATCGTTCCTCGAGCCGAGATAGAGGAGTAGCATCGAAATAAAAATCAGCGCGACCATAACTGTGACGATATTGTTGTGCGCAATATCCGCCGCAGTCCGGAAACCTAGCCATGGATCCATGGGGAAAAAGACGAAAAGAATACAGCCGACAATGCTGGCGATGATCAGAAAGATCATACTAGCTCGAATCAATTTGATTGTCGATGATCTTAATATGCCGTACGCCAAATAAATTATCAATATATTGCTGATTACGAGAAACAAAACTATCAACCAGCTCAATGGCAGACCCCGTGCGAAAATTCGACTTG
>Ga0208977_1001298_pt1 | contig 12832 bp, 4 predicted proteins | sample RifOxyA2_FD_184030 | JGI IMG/M metagenome (GOLD analysis project Ga0208977, IMG submission 184030) | Groundwater microbial communities from Rifle, Colorado - Rifle Oxygen_injection A2 (SPAdes) | ecosystem: Environmental > Aquatic > Deep subsurface > Groundwater | place: Rifle, Colorado, United...
CATCCCTGATGCCTTGCCCCCAAAGCTCGCCGAATTTGGTCATGCCAACGCCGATTATTGCGACTTCGCGCATTTTAACCTCCATTTATTATTTTTTACCATCTTTTTATTTTCATTGTATTAGGTTATGTTACGATTAATTTATCATATTTTTCTAAATTAATTTTCAATTTCTAATTTTCAATTTTCAATGAATTTTTAATAAACAAATTTTCAATTTTTTAATCTCTGTACCTCTGTAATGAAATTTTAAAATGTTTCAAAAACTACATGTTTTCATTTTTATCATTTTAAATTTAATATTTATCATTTATTGAAAATTTTAAATTTTAAATTGAAAATTAAATTCTCTAATTTTAAAGTATCATTAAACAACATAATTTTTTATTCAAGGAACTTTATTTTTCTTCTGAATGCGGCATACTTGCCGTAATCCAGGTATATTTTCTTTCCGTTCAGCATATCCCTTGTTTTGGGTGCTTTATTTTGAACCTGTGTGATTCTCGGTGTAGCTTTGAAAATAAAGCCGTCACTACCTGCACCGGAACCAAACGAAACCATAAAGATTTTATCTCCCGGTTTTGCAACATCAAGAATTGCTGTCAAACCTGTCGGAGATGAGCCTGAGTAAGTATTACCCATTATATTTACGAGCCACCCTTGTTCCATCTGCTCTTTTTTGAAGCCAAGAATCTCACCGCCTTTTAAAGGAAATTTACCGTTAGGCATGTGAAATACTGCATAAGCAAAATCGCTTGCTTTCATTTTTGATTTTTCGAGCAATAGTTTACCGCAGCCAAGCAGATGCTTGAAGTAAGCAGGTTCGCCAGTGAATCTTCCGCCATGACGTGGATAATGCTGGTATTCACGTCTCCAGAAGTCTGCTGTATCAGTTGTGAAAGAATGTGTGTGCAGAACTTCGGCAATTACATTATCCTTTCCGAAAATAAAAGCAGCACCACCGGCTGAGGCAGAATATTCGAGTGCATCGCCCGGAGCTCCCTGTGATGTATCAGAGCCGATACCCATTGCATAATCCATATTACCTGATTTGACATGGCTGTAAGCAACGAACATTGCCTCGGAACCTGCTTTACACGCAAATTCAAAATCTGCTACGTGTACATCAGGACCAATTCCGAGAGCATCTATGAGGACTGTGCCTGAGGGCTTTACTGCATAAGGATGCGATTCGGAACCAATATAAACCGCTCCTATTTTTTGAGGGTCAATGCCTGCACGTTTTACAGCATTTTTAGCTGCTGCAACCGAAATTGTAATGGTGTCTTCATCTTTGCCGGGAACCGTTTTTTCTTTCATCAGCAAACCTCTTTCGATAGCGACAATGTCATCGCCCCACTGGTCTGCAATTGTGCTTGCCTTGATTCGGAACGCCGGCACATAAGCACCATAACCAACTATACCTACCATAATAATAACTCCTAAAATTTATTAGTAATCGAATTTTCAATTTTTGTAGAATTACAATTTATACTTTTTTTAAAACAAAGCAAATAAAAAATCATTATGTAATACGAGTGTGTTACAGTTTAATTGAGAAATTTAATATTTGAATAGCCACGACTTTTGAGTCGTGGACAGGTTGAATCATCACAATTCGGGATTTATCCCCTTAATATTAGTGACTAAAGTCAGAATCGGGTGGAAATAAACCTCCACTATCTGAAGATAGTGGCTATTCATAATTGTTTAATTCGTTCAATTATTTTTTCCTTAGAAGGAATTCCGTTCGGATAATACCTGCAGGCAAGTGCAGGGTGTTCTGGAGACGGCATATTCTCTAAATCTTCTCCATTTATAAGTAATGTCGGGGAACCTCTGAATTTATTCTTTATTGCGAGTTCCTGTGTATCAATTAATTCTTCTTTGTAATCAATAATTCCTTCAAATCCTGAAATCGCCTCCTTAACATTTTGTCTCAATGTTCCTGCATGGGGACATCCATCAAAATACTGAAATATTAAATCTACTTTATTCATTTTATTTTTACATTATTTCTCATAATAAATTTTTAGTCTATTAAACCGGAAATATAATGTCATTCAGAGGAGTGAAGCGACGAAGAATCTGTAATCCCCCTGAATCCCCCTTTAGTAAAGGGGGAAAAAAGAAACCCCCTGAATCCCCCTTTAGTAAAGGGGAAAGATGCTTCGAGAAGCTGTTAATGACACATTACCAGAAATCTTGATATATTATGAATAGCCACGACTTTTAAGTCGTGGGATGGTTACTCACCACAATTCGGGATTTATCCCCTTAATATTAGTGACTAAAGTCAGAATCGGGTGGAAATAAACCTCCACTATCTGAAGATAGTGGCTATTCAAATAAAGAACGATTTTAATTTGTCATATTTTTGTTTTACCATCGCATCGGCGGTGGTCATGGACTCAGACTGACAATTTATGACATTATAATATGGAAATTATATTATGTTTGTTAGAATAGCACCAACCTTCAGGTTGGTGAATTTTACAGAGTACGGAGCAAATTCTCTGCTTCGGCATAATCAGGTTTCAATCTGACTGCCCACTCGAGCATCTTTTTTGCATCTTCTTTTATATCAGCGGCAAGTAAACAGCGTCCTGCACCGTAGCATGCATATGGATTACTGTTGTTCACCTTTAATGCCTGCGTGTAAAGGTTAAGTGAATTTTCAATTTCGCCAAATTCAAAGAAACCTTCGGCGGTATCGCACAGTAGGTCATCCAAAGAAACATTCAATGTTGTTTTGAATTTCGCTTCTTTCCATTTATTCATCAGTTCGGTGAGCTGTTCGAGCATCTCAGTCCAGTTCTTTTTCATGCCGAATAATTTTGCACGGAGATAGATGCTATCGGGATGTCCTGCATATATGGCTTCAGCACTTGCAAGATACGCTTCAGACTGTTCCAAATTACCCCCGATAATTTCAATCATCGAGAGTTTATGCAATACGTGTAGTTTGAATTTCTCAGGCTTCAAGCCTTCTTCGAGTGCTTGATTATATAATTGTTTTGCATTGTAATAATTCCCCGAATCAAACTGTTCATCGGCTTCCCCAAGAATTACAAAAGCGTCCCGTTTATCTTTTAATTTATTTTCTGCTGTTTGAGCCATTCTTTTCCCATAAAGATAATCGAGGCGTGAGAAGATTTTCAATGTTGAGCGTTTCCATGTCCATTGACTTCTCGCACGGTAGCTTCCTTTCAGTCCCTTATCGAAAATCATTGTAGGATTGCCGTAAACATCTTTAAGAATCTCGATAAGTTTTTCTGCATCGGGTTCAAGAACGAATGCCTCACCTGTTAGTTCGAGGTTGCCGATTTTATTGCCTATAGTTCTGGGCTGAGAAGTTATCAGCCACCCTACTTTTTCATCAACAAAGTCGTCAGTCGAACCGCCATCTGTAACTATGACAGGCAAGCCGCAAGCCATTGCTTCGAGTGTCGGGAGAGAAAATCCTTCACCTCTGTAGGAACAGACAAATACATCGCAAGACCTGTAAAGATTTGCGATTTGTTCTTCAGTCATGTATTCATCATAATATATGATTTCAGGCGAACCGGGCACCTGACGCAGTTTTTCTATGTGGTCCTTGGCTGTCTGCCCCTTATAAAACGATTCGCCACCCATATCCTTGATTAACAAAGTAACATCATCGTCAGAATTGAAGGCTTTGGTGTAAGCATGAAGAAGGACATCAATTCCTTTTCTGAAAATTGTTCCGCCAATATAAAGGAATTTCAATTTCTTTTTCGTAGGGATTTGATACTTATCCCCCGATGGCTTGAACAGCTCAGGGTCAATGCCATTTGGTATAACCTGAACTTTATCGAAATCAATACCTGAATTGATGAAGCTCTGCCGCGAATATGTGGAAGGAGTCCAAAGCTCGTCAGCCTGTTTGAATAGTTCGGCAAAATCTTTTCTCAGGGTTGTGTACTCCCAAGGCTGCATTATTATCCATTTTGCGCCCCTTGGAGCTTCGAAACTGGGGGGCCATTGATGACGCACCCACACGTATGGCAGACGGCCAACATCCTTGTTAACCTCCTTTTTATATCTTATATCATTCTCTTTTAGTTTTTCATACTTCGGATTTCCACCCGGATGAAATCTGTCATTTTCATAAGGTACAATCGTTACTTCTGCAATACCTGTATCAATGATGTTTGCACACTGCTCGCGGTTGATTAATGCAAGAGAATGATAAACAAATTGCGAACCTTCCCAGACAATATTTAATTGTGGATGTCCATTTATTTCCTGTAGAGACACATTGCCATGCGCCTCTACGTTGTCAATTTTTTCAACAATCGGTTGTTCTTCCTCATCTTCCAATTCAAAATTGAATCCCGAAAGATTTTCATCAATATTTCCGGGTGTTTTTTCAAATACCCTAACGATTTCAATTCCGTTTGCATTTTCGAAATATGATGGTAAGATATTTTTCTCATCAATTAATTTCAATCGAACTGTATCTTTATTATTGATGTAAAAACCAAAGAGCAGTTCATCAATATCGGTATTTTCATTAACATTGATTGTCACAGTCTTGTAATCAAATTTCTTTGTTATTTTATTTTCAATTTGCATGAACTCATCGGCAATCACCGAAGATGGTAGTTTGTGCATACATTCGATATTGCAAGGAATCCGCCAATAACAGTTGAGACAGCTTAGTCCATGGTTGCGAACAACGGCGAAACCTGCGGAAGGATTGCCGCTCAATGCCGGATTTGTCAACCCGAAAATGGCCATTGTCGGCTTTTTGAAATAGTTATGCCCTGCATGGTAGAACGCACTGTCAATCGTGAGAAACTTGTCGCAATGCTTAGCCAGAGCCATTTGCAGGCGGAATGGAATGTTCTTCCATGCACAGTCGTAAAGTTCGGGAATGTTCAATCCGGGGGATTCTTTCCCAAGCAGAAGAAACCGGAAATTCGGATTTCTGTTCAGAAGCTCTTTTACCACATCCTTAACAAAAGGATAACTTCTCTTCTGGTCTTTGTTCGTGAATAATTGAATGCCAATTAGAATTTTCCCGTCTTTAAATCCGGATATTTCATTTTTTGCCCAATCGGATTCCTGTTCGGTGATTGTGTAAATAATATCCTGCTTCGTGAACCGCATTCCTGCTATGTTTCCGAAGATGTCCATGTAGGATATACCGTTATAATATTCGGGAAGTTTTGCAATAATGTTTGTGTAATCAACCACAACATCAGCCATTGATTCGATTGCGAGTTCTTCCTCGGAGCCAGACAGTATAATATCTTCAATATCATTATGATTAAGAAAGACATCGGCAACGACTTCATTCCCCGAAATATAAATTTTCAATTGAGGATATTTCTCCTTCAGTTCCGCTGTCAGAGCCGTAAGTGCGAAGGCATCGCCGATAGCAGGAGGGGATTTGATGAGCACTGTTTTTGCATCCCGATAATTGCGAGCGAGAAATTTCTTTGAAAAGCCGGTGAAATATTCTTTCTTCTCTTCTTTAGGCTTACTGCCTTTGAGTTGAGATTCGAGCATTGTCTTAAATTTTTCTTCGCTGATAGGTGCGAGAGTATTCCCCTGCATTTTTAAACCGTCTTCTGCATAGAATAATTCAGCATCAGGCCTGATATGCCGAGACCACTTGCTCATGAAACGCTCGCGGTTTCTTATTTCCTTGGGTGTATCGAGTTCGAGCATATCTTCGCCCTTTGCCTGTCTCAGCTTTTTGGTCCCCGATTCATAATGATACAGCACGGCTTCGGGATTGTAAATTATTTTCTTTCCTGATGTATTAACCTTCATGCAGAGGTCTGTGTCTTCCCAGCCGAAGATGTATTCTTCATCAAAACCCCCGATTTGTCTGAACAGTTCATTTCTAATAGCAAGGCATGCACCTGTTACAAACTGCATTTCCCGTCTGCGGTTAACGAGCGGCAGTGATGGGTCTGCAGTCAGATATGCATGATAAGGCTCTTCAGGCCTGCCGGGACGAACACCGAAAATCATGCCTGCATGTTGGATTGTTCCGTTTTCATACAACAGTTTTGCTCCCTGAATTCCAACATCAGGATTAATATGAAATTCTTTAGCAATAGCATCTAACCAACCGGGGAAAGGATATGTGTCATTATTCAGGAAGACAAGATATTTCCCTTTTGCTATTTCTGCTCCCTGATTGTTTACATAAGCATAATTTTCGTTATTCTTGTTTTCTATGATTAATAATTGTAGAGACGCATTGCCATGCTTCTCTACATTCTGCAGATTGTGCAGAAATTCTGACGTGCCATCTGTTGATGCATTATCAATAACAATTATTTCGATATTGAATAAACCCTTTGTCTTCCTGATTCCATCGAGGCATTTCTTTGTGTAATCGAGATTATTATGTACAGGGATAATAATTGAAAATGTGATTTTTTCATCTAATGCAGTGAATTTATTTTCTGCCCTTTGTGGTATTTCTACCTTACTTTCCCGAACAAAATCTTCATCAACTTTTATAGGTATAATATTTTTGACAAAGCTAATGTTACCTTTATTACCGGTAGAAATTTGCCCTGTCCATTTGCTTCTGAACCTATGGTAATCCTTAGTTGATTTTAAGTCCAAATCATCTTTTATTTGCCCGGTATCATAAACCTTACTCTTGCCGCAAAATCTCACTTTGAATCCGCACTGAGCCATTCTCAGGCAGAAATCTGCATCCGCAAAATATCTTTCAAATCCTTCATCCAATACACCAATATTTACAACTGCCGTTTTCCTGATTAGCATACAAGATAATGGAAGAGCTTGAACATCTTTTGATTTTTCAGCCTCAGGAAATGTTTTGATATTAGTTCCATCATAAGGGTATGACACTTCAATTTCTGTTGGCTTTGTTTTAAGTTCCATCCATCCGGATTTGATTACATCTTTTTTTTCATCAAGTATGATTGGAGCGACAATACCAATATTTACATCCGATTCTATTTCTTTCAGCAATTCATCGAACCACCCCTCACTCATTCGTAGAGAGGGATTAACTAAACAAACAAAGCAGGAGTTATTTGTAATTATACCCTGGCTCGACGATATGATACTATTGTTTATCATCGGGTCATTAAGTAATAGGACATCATCTGTTTTGACAAGAAGCCTCGGCAAGCCAGTATCGACAACATTTTGAGGAATATTTCCCGAAATTATGATATTAAAATTAATATTTGTTACTGTACTTCTGACTGACTTTATGCATTCAGCCAGAGATTCTATATCGGATGTATATGGAATGATAAAAGTAATAGACGGCATACTTTTTTCCTGCTTAGATAATAAAGAAATCATTTTTTTCTTTAACTCTTCAGCCTCACGGAAGTCTGCATTTCTCAAAAGCATGATTATCAGCCTGTGGATATATCGAATTTCATCGGGATTTTTTTCAAGCTCTTCTCTGCTCCGTAATTCCCATAGATTTGTAATGGTATTGTTTTCATCATCGTCATGCTCGATTTTGTCGAACCATTTCTCGTCAAGCAGAGCCTGATTAATTTTATCATAGTCATGTCTTGTTGGTGTCATTGATTCGTAATGATAAACAACGCTGTCTGCACAGTATCTGATTCTATACCCGTTAGTATAAACACGGAAGCAATAATCAACGTCTTCATATCCGTTTTTGAATTTTTCATCAAACAAACCAATATCATCGATGACTTTTCTTTTAATCAGGGCACAAGCCGCTGTAACGACTTTATAATCCCTCGAATTTCTTGCTGCCGGAGTGTATTTTAGGCTCTTCAACTTGTTAATGTGGTAAGGTGCAATGCCATTGCCTAACTTTCCGATTCTCACTCCGCAATGCTGGATTTTGTCTGTGCCGGGATATAGAAGCAATGAGCCGGCAATTCCGATTCTTTCATCTGTTTCAGCTTCTTTAACTAATGCATTTAGCCAGCCATTCGTTACTTCTATGTCGTTGTTTAACAGAACGGCATATTCGCTTTGGCTTTGGTTTATCCCCTGGTTACAGGCAACAGCAAAACCTTCATTTTTTATATTCTGAATATATGTGAAATTCTTATTGATTAAAGATTGTTCTTTTAAATATTCTGATGTGCCGTCGTTAGATGCATTATCAATTACAATTATTTCATAGTTAATGCCATGTGTATGATTGTAAATACTTTCAATGCATTTCTTCGTCAATTCAAGCTTATTGAAAGTGGGAATAATAATACTTACATTTTGATTTCCAATCAGAGTTGAACCGATATCTCTTCCTTCTTTTACAAGTATCAAATTGACTTCGTCTTCAAAGGACTTTATATTAATATTTCTGTGGTAAAGGATTTCCTCATTACCTGCGACAATGCCTTTTGTCTTGTTATATATTATTCTCAAAGTCCTCAGCATGTCTGCCCTGCGTGATGATGTCATCGAAGAACCGTCTGTTCTCCAGGTAAATTCACAGGTTGCTTTTTTAATGTGTGCAAACTCATAATAACTGCCAATTCTTATCCAAAGGTCCCAGTCTTCGTGTGTCGTCAGAGCTTCATCATACATCCCCGATTTTACCAGGCACTCTCTATTATGCATTACACATAGTATAGGGATGTAATTGCCGATAAGGAGCTTGGGATAATTAAAATCCTCAGAATATATGACTTTTCTTTCGGTTGTAACATATTCCCCATTCTGCAAGGTTTGGCTTGCCCTGAAAGCATCTGTATATGCGACTTTATAATTGCTGTTTTCGAGAAATCTAACCAGTGTTTCAAGGTGGCCGGGATAAAAGTAATCATCATCATCGAGATAGCAGAGATACTTGCCTTTTGAACACCTGATTCCCGTATTCCTAACAACAGACATACCGCTGTTTTTCCCTAGCTCCAGATATTTTATTCTCTTGTCATTAAATTCTTCGACAACATTTTTTACAGATTGTCCACCATCATTGATAACGATTACTTCAAAATCTTTATATGTCTGTTCCAGCACACTTTTTATGGCAGTCTTTAATCTTTCCGGGCGATTATAAGTGGGAATGATAACAGAAACCATCACAGTTCCCACTTCTTGTTGTTTCCAAATCATATACAGTTCGTGAAGAATGGGATTATGAGGATGTTTCTGCAATGCTTTTAGTAGCCTCTCCGAACTGCTATCAGGCATTTTTCTGATTTTTTCCTTCGCTTCAGAAATAGTTTTTTCATCATACAGTTCTTTGTGATGAATTATTATGTGGGCTTTGACTTCATCCAACTTTGAAAGTGTGGTTTCCACCATCGTGCCTGCACGGTTGCGATAAAGAAAAAGAGGCTTTTCGAGATGGAATGATTTGAATCCGTGTTTAGCTGCCGTTACCCAGAAATTCCAGTCATGGGCTCCGATAAACATTGCTGTAGAAAAACCACCTGTTACTACCCATACTTCTTTTCTGAACAAACTGCAATAGTCATGCACATTGTATTGCATCAGGTATTGAAGCTCCGATACACCTTTCTTATGGATATGATTTGTCTCGCCAAAATTTTGCTCGTCAACATAGACAATATCATATTCGGGATGTCTTTCGAGCATAGTAACTGTATCCTCAAGATAATCGGGAGCTATTTTATCATCGGCATCAAGCGGAAGAATGTATTTACCTTTTGATATTTTTATTCCTGCATTTCTTGCATCCGGCAAGCCGCCGTTTTCTTTTTCAATAAGTCTTATATTGAATTGCTTGTATTCTTGTATTAATTTATTCGCAATTTCATTTGTGTTGTCAGGACTGCCGTCATTTACAATGATACATTCCCAATTCCTGTAGTTCTGATTGACAACGCTTTCAACTGCTTCCCTGAGAAATTCTGCCTGTTTATAGCAGGGTATGACTACAGAAACAATTGGCTCAGATATTCTTTCATTCTCTCCTGATAATAATAATTCAACTTCCTGGTGACATGCATTTGGAGTAAAGTTTATGTACTTTTCAATATCAATTCTTTTTCCATTATCGAACTGAACAGCCAAATCATCAGCAGAATAGCTGAACTCCTCCGATGCCCGGTTAGTTGGATTTGTTGTCTGAACCTTGTTAACAGGAATACAGAATGTTAAAGACTTATCGTAGCATAATAATTCATTGAGTGAATCCCTGTAATAAGAGATATTCTGCCATAAATATTCTTCGAGTGTATTCGGATTATGAAAATCAATAACTGCCATCAGCTTGAAAATGTCTGCCACTCTGTACATAGAGCTGGACAATTCAAGCGGGTATCCAAAATCAAATTCTTCATTTGTCCAATTGAAACTCAGATAGCTTTTTTCAATTTGTGTAAATGTTGGGAATCTCTGTGATGCTCTGCGCGAGTAACAGTAATCTGTGTTCCTGCCGAGCCTGAGAGATATTCCAACTGCGTTTTGATGTTTATCGAGAAGATTATCAAGCTCGGACATTTCAAAATCTCTGACAAAAATATTGTCATCAACAAGAAACAATAGTTTCTCATAAGGGGCTGTCATAGCGAGAATATCACTCTTGAAACTTTTTTCCTTGACAAATTTTATATTCCGATAATTTTGATACTCATTTGATAAAGAGTCGTACTGTCTCTGATGCTGTTCAGAGGATGTTGTGTACAAAATACGTATTTCATATTCAATAACATCGTTGCAATGGAGCATTAATGAGCGGAGAGTAGCATCAAGCTGCATAGCCCTGTTACGGCTGAATACGAGTATTAATGTTTCTTTTGTTTTTCCAGACATCTCACTCTCCCGATAATATTTTTGCTGCATCCCGATTGTCAGGCTCTATGCTTAATACTGCCAGTGCAAGTCTGAATGCCTTTTCATAATTTCCTTTTTCGGCTTCCGCATTTGCAAGTTTTAACATTGCTTTTATATCCCTGAAATCATCAGTGTTTTTCTGTTCTGAAATTCTGTTTTCAAATTTTGGAACCGGTTTTTTTCCCGGCTTTTGAAGTATGACATGATAGCCGACTGTGAACTGGTCAATAAAACAATTTTCCTCAAGTCGGAATAAATATCTCGGAATCCACTCACCAAACAAGCTGTGTATGAGTTGCCCGTTTTCTCCATGAAATTGCTTGTGCTGGTCCCATGTCCATGCAAGCCTTGCCGACTCCTGTGCAAGAAGCCTGAAATATCCACCGTTTGGAACAATCTCAATTAAATTCAAATTGTATCTTTCAGCCATCAGCTTGTACCACTCAGGCGTATAGCCGCCGTAATAATGATATGGAAGCTGGTGAAGCCCGGAACCAAGGGGAGCAGTAAGTATCATTTTTCCACCCGGCTTCAATATCCTGCTCATTTCTTCAATCGCTTTGATTGGCTCCGGGACATGCTCCAGCACTTCCGTGCAGAGAATATAATCGAATGATTCATCCGGTACTGGGATTGACACAATATCAGACTCATAGTCAATTTCACCGTATTCTGTAGTATTGCCGAGCATCACACCTTGGTACTTTTTAAAGTCATGTGCTTTATAATTACAATGCGAAAAATATTTTCTGTATGGACAAGTGCCTGCACCAATATCGAGAATAGAAGAGCCTGCGGGAACCTCACTTGCTTTTGCAATCACCCACTTATCCCTGTCCCTTTGGTTGAAATTGTGTATTTCATCTAATGACATAGAAGTAGCCCTTTGTTTCATTACAGGTATTGCTGTCTGAGGCAAATCAAATTGAAATTTTTCATAATCAATAACAGGATGAGGCATTTCTCCCCCGCTAAGAACAATTTCCCTCAATTGCCTTTTCCATGCTTCGTGTGAAGGTGCTTCCGACTGGGCAACAGTGCTGTCCCAAAGCAACTCATCTGCGGCTTCGAGCAGTTGCTGAATTGTCATATCTCTCGATTTCACCCCGACAGCATGTACATTTGATAGATAAGGCTCATGCTTCCATGATTCGCTTTTTGTTTTTATGTTAATAAAACCAAGCTTCTCAAAAGTCTGCTCAAATCTTTCCGGGAACCAATGGTCAATATGGTAACCCCACGAACTTACTTGGTCTCCTGCAAGATGACGTATTACACCTGTCTTGACCTTCCATTTAGTTGCTGATAGAAATGTTTTTGCACTACCTTCAAAATCCGGTGTCTCTATATATAGTTCACCACCGACCTTAAGCCACTGATGCCAGCGAATCAACAGTGCCAAAGCCCCTACACGGCTGAAATGCTCGAACACATGGTGGAGCCTGATTTCATCAACGGAATTATCAGGTAGGTAAAGTTTAGTAATGTCGGCAAAAACATCAGCCTTCACATTCATTATTTCATGCTCCGAAGGAGGATAGTCAACGTTTATGTATCCGTTGAAATGCTGTTCGCCGCATCCGAGATGAAGCCTCAGCGGCTTACCTTCCGGCCATAATTTTTTCTCTTTTATTTCCTGTATTAAATCAAAAAGTTTTTTCTCTTCCTTTTTAATTTCTTTTGGTGCTGATGTTACCGGTTGCGGTTCTGACACTGTTTCGGTTAATGTTTTTTGATAATAATCCGATACAAATTCTTTTGCATAAATAGGAACAGATAAAATAATATCGTCAAATATGATTGAATATCTTCTGCCGCCCTGGTTCAATAAATCAAGAACTGTCTGAATATCGGGCCATTGGCTTTTATCATGCGGCGGCGGCGGCGGTGCAAGGAAAATCCGTGCATCATCTATGAGAATAAAATTTTCTGTATTTGAATTATTGATTATTTCTATTTCATTAAATTTAATGCTTTCCTCAACAGTTTTTTTCACTGCCTCTTTGCCCGCAAAGCGGCCCGCTAAGCTTTCTTCAAAACTGTTTTTCCCCCTGCAGTCATTAAT
>Ga0208977_1001306_pt1 | contig 12799 bp, 10 predicted proteins | sample RifOxyA2_FD_184030 | JGI IMG/M metagenome (GOLD analysis project Ga0208977, IMG submission 184030) | Groundwater microbial communities from Rifle, Colorado - Rifle Oxygen_injection A2 (SPAdes) | ecosystem: Environmental > Aquatic > Deep subsurface > Groundwater | place: Rifle, Colorado, United...
TGGAATATCAACCAGAATGTGGAGACCCCAAGCCAAAAGCGGTAAAAATGGTTTTTTAAGCCATAACCACACCAAACAAAATACTAACGCGAAAATTACCAAACTGTGCGTGAAGTTATAAAGCGAATAAACAAATGGCGCGATTGATGACGGCGCGGGCGGATGTTGGCCCCAATCCGGTCCAGAAACCAAACCCAAAGCATCACCGGCCATATAAATTCCAAAAGACAACAAATCAGGCGCCACGCCAATGGCAAATGATGCCCAAAATAATTTTTTACTTTTTCGGCCAAAGGCCACTCCGCCCCAAAGGCCGTGAGAAATAATGTCCATATTATTTAATTCAACCTATTACTTTCTAACACGTTCGATATAGTACTACTTTTTCAATAAATCCTCCGGCTTCACCCACTTGGCTACGGCCAGAGCATTACAAGCGCCAATTTCATATGGCAATGTTTCGCTATCAATCGGATTGGCACCTTCGTTGTATGACCACATCACTGTCTCGGCAATTGTGCCACCGCCCGCCATACATCCCCCATTGTCGGAATATGGACAGCCATCTTTACTAAATATGCCGGCATTACCACAATTTAATTTCATTTGTTCTTCGGTCCACAGCGAACCGCGATAATCCAAACAATGGCTGGCAGTGGCGATGGTATTGCAACTTCCACGCACAAAACTCTTGTCGGCTGATTCTTCTACCAACGGCTTAACGTCTTTTTCATAATCCACCTGCTGATCTTTTGGCACATCGTTACATCCCCCGCCAAGAACCAACAAAATTGCCACAACGAAGAAAATTTTTGCGCGCATAATTAAAACTTAAAAATAACACCTATATTTTACCATTCCACACACTTTGGGTCAAACCAAGAACAGATATTGACAAAAACTTGGTTCTGTGTTAATCTTCGGCCAACCTTTGAGGGAGGAAAAGGATGAGGATTCGGATTGGAGAGGCGGTGAGTGGGACAACCCTACACACCGACGAGAAAGTAATTGGAACCTTCGAAGGTTTCAACCATCGGGAAGGCACAGTGCAGGTGCACACTGCAACCGGCACGCACCTGTGCCGACTGAAGACTGTGATCTCATTGAACCCGGCCGGCTCCCCTGGCGCGATGAGGCACATGCAGATGTGCCCAGATCACATGCGCGCCTACCTACAACCAGAAATCGTCCCCTGCTAGGGGGGCGAACAACAAGGAGAAGAACCCGACCACACTGCTTTCACTCACGTGAACCTATGCAGTGGGTCGGGAGCAGTCAACCCCTCCGATATTACATCGAAGGGGTTTTTGTTTGTCAAAACCTGCTCAATTTTATATATTCAATCAATGAAGTCGTTTTGAGAGCCCTATTTCACAATCAACTTACCCACCATCCCGCGGGCGCGATGATCTCCCACGCTACAATAATATTCAAACTCGCCAACCTTGCTGGCGACAAAGGTCACCGAAGCTGTGGCACCGGCGTTTATTTGTGGAGTGCGAGCGTTGAATTCATCCAACACCCAATCATGAAACCCCTCTTTGTTTGTAAAATTAATCGTTACCTGGTCGTCTTTTTGCACAGTAATGACTTTTGGGTCAAAGGAAAACGGTTGACCGCCGACATCTATTGTTACTTGTGTTACCTGTTTAACTTCCTGCGTTGTGGAGCCAACAGGAGCGTTTTTGACAGTAGACTGGCATCCCCCGCCGACCAACACGAATGCCAAAACGCCTCCAACTATGTACTTATACATAAAATTAAACTTAATGAATTATATTGACATTATAACATCGGGAAGATTAATTTTTCATTAAAGAAGAAACGTGAGCGTCTTATGAAATACATAAGATCCAAAACAACTATTTGTAACTGAAACAGACAAATTGTACTCTTTATTTTTTACATTATATTCATGACTAGAAGTAAATGTGTTATCGCTATTCAAAACCGGATGAGTGTTAACCTGCCCCCAAGCAACGATAATCGGATCAAAGTATCTTGGCCCGGAACATTTAGCACCCTTGCCATAATAATTTAATTTTCCATTTATTGTCACATACTTGCCATTCTGAATCACATCAACCGTGAAACTCGGCTTCCTTACTTCTTCTTCTACTGCTGGAGTCACAACTGGTGTTGTTGCAGGAGTCGAATTTTGAGAGTTGGGAGTTGTGTTATCCACCACACCACTATTCACGCCGACATCCGGATTAGTCAAAACATTATTATCAAATATCAAACCAGGATCAATCACTGGCGGCAACACAATCGTTTCTTTGAAAGAGACGTCCTGTAAATTATCACTGCGCCAAATGTATTTGCTCAAGTCATTGAGTTTGACATTGCACAACGGCGACCGCTCAACTGACCCGGCCACACATTTGCCCGGCTGATCTAATTCCGCGCCCTGCATTGCTTTAACTAAATTACGACACTCTTTTGTTCCAATACCGTAAAGCGCTTTGCACGAGTCAGTTAGAGCGCCATAAAGCTCTTGAAAATTAGCTGTTATTGTCAAATGATGGTCAAGCGCTTCCAAAAATATCCGCTCCACAGCTTCTTGTCCAATCGCCTCCACTTTGCAAGTATTTAATTCCCCACCAACTGATAAGATATACGCCATATGCGCCATCACCATGCTATTTGTGTGAACACCGCCTTTGTCCGCGGCATCACATTTAAATTCGGTGTCATAATGGGTGGTCGGAAAATCCCAATTGGTAATCGGATTGTTTGGGTTAGTAAAATCACGCCAGACATTGCCGCCATACCCTATTTGCCAACTGCTGGCGCCATTAGCGTGACGTTCCACGCCCTGACTCATAATGTCGGCAATCGCCTCCTCAATCGCGCCTGATTCGTTTTTATACGCCAAGCTGGTTGTTGGAGGACCAATAAAATCAGAAACAGCATGTGTATATTCATGTCCAACCACGCCAGTGTTAACTATTCCATCACAAAACTTAAGTGAGTACTTGCCGCCAAACGCGTTTGGACATGTTCCCCATGTACTGGTTGCGATAAAATATGAATATACGACTGTGGAAGTTGCGGGGTATCGCTCGCTACCAACTCGCCCAATCCCACCCAAACTATTGCCGCCATTCATGCCAAACACATCTTTATAATAATTATGTGCCTTTTCCAGTTCATCATACAAATTATCCACATCAGCCGCGCCATAAACTGCGTCGCCTTCTGAACGCATTAATGCCGGGTCGGTTATTACTATGCCAGCGGCAGTGCTGGAAGCCGTACACCCATCTGGCCGGCAATCATAAACACGTCTTTGTAACTTATCACTGCCAAAAATGGCAAACAATATATTGTCATCAAAAAAATCATTATAGTCCATCTGGAAGAATCCGGCGCTTTTCGTGCGCGCTAAATTTTCCACAATTTTTCCGTTGGCCGCGTTGACAAACAAAATTTCACGCCAGCCAATCGCGTCTTCCAATTCAATTTGCCAAGTAAGATAATATTTATTCTCCCCCTTTGGATTTAAAACGCGCTTGTTATATACTGCCAAATCAGCGCTGACAATGTTTGGCGACTGCAAACCGCGTCTTTTAGCATCGGCCAAAGCTGCTTGAGTGGCTTTTGTCTTGTTTATAATTGGTTTTGTATTAACCGACACTTTGGGGAGAAATTTGCCACTGGCCGACTTAATGCCAAAATCATTGGCCATGTGAACCAGCATTTGTCCGCCAAAAACCGGAATGTTTTTGTAATACTGTTGATAAACCAAATGAGTTGTGCCAAGCAAATCCAATGATTGTTTTTGCAATTTTAATTCTTTTTTATAGTCAGCTGAACCAAAATATTTCGCGTACTCTTTTAAAAATTGCGTACCAGCAGACGCCGCGTCGGCAAATCCGGCAATCTGCAAATAAAATTTATCGTCTGTTTTTGATAAATAAGTTAGATTGTTGGTTTGATAGTCAGTAAGAAAAATTAAATTTTTCTTAACCAATGGCTTAAGTTTTGTTGTCACTGATGATGAAAAGGTGATTTTATTAACCGCACTCTGTTTAGTTTGCGCTAACGCAAAAAGCGATAACGCCAAACACACGCCAACTACCAGCGTGGTACAGAGCAGAAATTCTATTCTGCGCATAGAGTTGTAAAAATGAGTTATTTATTAACTGCTTCTATTATATCACAAAATCGCCCAGTTTACACTGAGCAAAGCCGAAGTGGGCGATTTTGCAGGCGCGGTAGGAATCTCCGCCTCAACGGCGGATGGGCCGAAGAGGCCCAGAACCCAATTTGCAGGGGATGTAGGAATCGAACCTACGCATTCGCTTTTGGAGAGCGACATACTACCATTATACTAATCCCCCATGTTTTTTACTAAATAATTTATAGATCATTTCTATCTCTTTGGCAACCTGCCAATCATGATATCTTAACGAAACACAACCTTGATAATCATTCTTTTTGTTTTTTCCTTGATTTGATTTTATGTAAATCCTATGAAATTGTTCAGCAGGAATATTCGTAATGTCAGACCAAAACTTTTTCTGTTTTTGTGAATTATGATAACTGTGTAGATGAAGACAAATTCTGAATTTTGACTCATCAAGTTTAAAACTCTGTCTAAAAAAACTCAGAAAAATCTTGATCATCGCTGGGTCAGAATTGATAAAACGCACTGCCCCACCTTTCTTTTCCCCTTCACACCAATATAACAAAGCACACACCAACTTTTTATTTTCATAACTATCCAGGATATTATCTACTATTTTGCGACTTTTGTCAAGAATACATTTAATCATTTCATCCCTCCGTTTGCTTATCTTTAGCAGACCAGCGCCGCGTGTTACGGTAATTCTTTTTTTTAGCCTTCTCAGTGCAGACCTTCCCAGACTGACTTCTCTAAGCCAGACAGAAGCTGTACTCTTGGCAATTCCCAATTTTTTTGCCACCTCATTATAAGAATAACCTTTTTTTCTTATTTTTATTGCTTTGTCTTTCAAATTTTTAATCATAAAAAAAACTCTGTTACATGGTTATATTATAACAGAGTTCGTCCATTTTTACAAACAATTTATTTCGTCTCTTTATGCAAGATATGCTTTTTGCAGAATTTGCAGTACTTTTTCATCTCCAATCTTTCCTTCAAGGTCTTTTTGTTCTTGCGAGTGAAATAATTGGTATGCTTGCATTCTGTGCATTGCATCTTGATAAGATTTTCTCTTTCTTTTGATGGCATAAAATTATCTTAATTTATTATATAATCCCAGAGCCGTTGACCGGATTTGAACCGGTGACCACCTCCTTACCATGGAGGTGCTCTACCAACTGAGCTACAACGGCGTAAAGTGGTAATATTATACTCCATACCAGTCGTTTTTGTCAACACTACTTTTGACACTGGGGGCAATAGACCGTCCCCCGGCCCGCGACCTTGGCGCGGACTAACTTTGTCCCGCATCGACGACACTCTTCGCCACCGCGGCCGTAAACCTTTAAACTGGCCACAAAATTACCACGATTCCCGTCGGCGTCCACAAAATTATTAAAAGTTGTCCCCCGCTTTTGGATGGCTTGTTTCATTATTTTTTCAATTACAGAAAACAGTCGTTTAATCTGCGCGTCAGTGAGTTTGTTTGCCCTAGTGTTTGGTCTGATGCCGGCCGCGAAGCAAGATTCGTCCGCGTAAATATTACCAATGCCAGCAAAAAGCTTTTGATTTAATAATATCGCTTTAATATTGGTTTTTCTGCCATGCAGTGCATTTTTAAAATTTTCTAAAGTAAAATTTTTAGTTAAGGGCTCTATGCCAAATTTATTTTTCTCCTTTTCCCACTGCGCTTCGGTAACAATTTTTAAATACCCAAACCGGCGCATGTCGTTAAAAAATAATTTTGAGCCATCAGCAAACGAAAATATCACCCGAGTAAAGTTATCTGGTAATATCTTTGAAAATTGGTAATCCGAGTGTCCACCAGCAATCATCTCCCTGCCCCGTTTATAAATCAACTGTCCTGACATTTTTAAATGTACTAACAAATACAGTTTTTTAGGCAAGACAAAAATCAATAATTTTCCAATCCGATCAATTTCCAAAAACTTTTGCCCTTGCAAACTTCGCGCGAATTTTGCGGAACTCAAATTCAACCGCGCTTTGGCCGAGGCGCTAACTTTTTTAATTGTTTTAGACAAAATCTTCTTACGCAAATCCTGCCTAATTGTTTCTACTTCTGGCAATTCAGGCATATCTAAAAAACTACTTTCTCAATTCATTAACACCCTCAGCCATCTGCCTATTTACAACTTTTTCATCTGATTCAATCAGCCCGTCTTTCATCCGCAACACCCTTTCCGCGTGTTCCGCTGTGTATTTTTCATGAGTTACGAGAATAATCGTGTGGCCTTGTTTCAAATTTAAATCCTGCAAAATTTTCATCACTTGCAAACCAGATTTGGAATCCAGGTTGCCGGTCGGTTCGTCAGCAAAAATCACAGAGGGCTGATTTACCAAAGCGCGGGCAATAGCCACGCGCTGTTTTTCTCCGCCAGAAAGTTGGTTAGATAAATTATTTATTCTATGCGCCAAGCCAACAGATGTAATCGCGTCTGTCGCGCGTTTAGTCCTCTCTGCATCAGATAATTTTACATACAACAACGGCAACATGACGTTGTCTAACACGCTGGTGCGCGGAAGCAAATTAAACGCCTGAAACACGAACCCAATTTTTTGATTACGCATTACTGCCAGCTGATCATCATTAAGCTGGCTAACGTCTTGACCATCAAAAAAATACTTGCCCTCGCTCAATTTATCCAAAAAACCCAAAATATGCATTAGGGTAGATTTGCCAGACCCGCTCGGACCCATTATAGCTACAAACTCGCCTTTTTTAATCTCAAAATCCAAACCAAACAACACCGGAGTTACCACACTGTCGTTTTCGTATTGTTTTTTAAGACCCTCAACCCTTATAAGCGACTCTGACATAAAAACTTTATAAACTTTATAACTTTACAAACTTTCAACTTGTTTTTTCCCACTCACTCACATCTTTCAAATAATCCCCTTTTATTTTTTCAAAGTGAACGCGCACTGCATCATACTCATTCGGAATAATTCCATCCAAAATTGCCTCTTCTAGCGCTTTTTTTATTTTACCCACAGTTGGGCCTGGTTTAAGACCACACTCTTTCATAATTTCTTCGCCCCGCACGGGCGACTGAAACGCACGCATTTTATCTTTTTCGATTACTTCGCCAATTCGACGTTCCAAATAATCATAATTAGCCAGCCGGCGCTTGAGCTTAACTGGGTTGCCAGTGGTAATATCACTACGGCACAAAATGAGCAAGTCGGACAAATCATCGCCCAAATTTACAATCAAACGGCGAACCGCGCTATCAGTGATGCCCTCATCCATAAGCGAAATCGGTTGTTGATGCCAGCGCACCAATTTGCCAATGTATTTTCCATCATTTGTGCTTAAACGTAAGCGTTTTGAGATTTGATAAACAATTTTTTTGCCCAAATGCTCGTGCATGTCAAATGTCCAGCCACGGCCTTTGATAAACTTTTTGGTGCTGGCCTTGCCCACATCATGCAATAACCCGGCCCAGCGCAAGCGCAGACTACCATTACGGGAAGCAATATTATCAACCACGCGCAAAGTGTGCGCGAAGTTATTTTTGTGATGCTGACCATAAGCTTCTTCCACGCCATACAAATCTGCCAGCTCTGGCAAAAATTCGTGTAATAATTTGGTGTCAAACAAAATCCACAGCCCAACTGATGGCTGGTTTGTCATTAATAACTTTCCCATTTCTTCTTGAATCCTCTCGGCTGAAATTATTTTAATGCGCTGGCGATTATCCGAAATCGCTTTTTTAGCGCCAGCGTCTAATTCAAATCCTAATTGAGCGGCAAATCTAGCCGCGCGCATCATACGCAAAGGATCTTCGGAAAAAGTTACACACGGCTCTAACGGTGTACGCAAAATTTTCTTTTTCAAATCTTCTTGCCCGCCAAACGGATCAATAATCTTCTTGCTCAACCCGCTCAACCCAACTTTCTGCGCCATGGCGTTCACTGTAAAATCCCGCCTCTTCAAATCTTCTTCCAAACTTGTTGCTTTTACTTTCGGTTTTCTCGATTTCTCATCATACTTCTCGCTCCTCGCACCTGCAAACTCAAGTTCAATGGTTTCGTCAACTTCACAACTTTCAACTTTATGAACTTTACAAACTTTATGAACTGGAAGCACATACCTCGCTGTGTCAAACTCCGCAAACTCCACAAGTGAACCCGTCTGTTTTAATTCTTTATCAAACGCCTTCGCAAATTCTAACCCACTGCCCTGCACAACAAAATCAACATCTTTCAATGCTGTCTCGCTTTTGCCAAGCAATCTATCCCTCACATACCCACCAACCACACACACCTCAACTTTCTCTTTCTTTGCTATCTTACTAATTGTCTTAAATATTTTCATCAAGTCCATAACAGTTTAACAATATAACAGTTTAACAATTCAGTCGTCACTTCGCCTCCACTATCCCAATAACAACCTCTTGCCCTTCGCTTAACCCACTTACAATCTCCACCATTCCCCCGTCTCCGCGCAATCCTAACTGAACCAAAACCTCTTTTGGCTGGCCATTTTCTAATGCTTTGACATATGGTCCATTGCCATTTGTTTTGACCGCGCGCTGTGGAACAACCAACACACCATCTTTTTGCGCAGCCAATATCGTAACATTCGCAGTCATACCATTGAAAAGAGGACGATTCACATCGCCGTCCATAATTATTGTTACGCGATAATAAATTACATCTTGGATCATGGTCTCGCCCTTTTCAATCTGATCAACCAAGCCATTAAATTTGGCATCACTGCCATAAGCGTCATAAGTAACAACAACCGGGTTTTCGCGTTGAATTTTTACAACATCTGTCTCTGGGATATCGACTTTAATTATAAACGAATCACTCACCAATTTGATAATGGAATCAGTCAGTGAAACGTATTCTCCCACTTTTGGAAGTACTTTGCCAATTACTCCATCAACTGGCGCTTTGATTATGGCTTTGTCACGATTGGCTACTGCCTGCGCCAGAGACGCTTGCGCGCTTGATACCAAGGCCTTATAACTCGCCAAATCAACGTCACGCGGTGGATTTTTTGCATCATCAAACGTGGCCTGCGCTTTTGCCACCGCGGCTTCATAAGATGCAATATCAGCCGTTGCCTCGGCTTTTGTATCTGTCAAATCATTTTGCGCCTTCTGATACGCGATATTGTATGAAGTGTAACTATTCTTAGCTGTCTTGATAGTCTGTTTCTGAGTAAGCAAAGATGTATATTTGGCTGTTGTATTTGTACGAGCAGTGTTTACATTGGTTTTCAAAGTGTCAAGTTTTGTTTGTGTTAATCCACCGATTGCAGTAGTCTTTTCTAACATATCGCTCACAGCGATTAACAGGTTGTTCATTTTCATCAATGCGGTCTCTGCCGAATCTGCGGCTAAATCAATCTGTCCATGAGGAGATAAAGCAGGTAGATTTTTATAAACTGCGAAAGAATCTTTAGCAGTCTTAGCTGGATTATAAGCATCTGTAGCTACACTCTTTTTATTTAAATCTAAATTAGACAATGAACTCTCAAATTCATTATTAACTAATGTATTATCTACACCCAAGATATTATCTGCTTCAGTCAAAGAAGAAACCAAAATATTTTGGATCGCTTGCAAAAGAGATACCATATCTTCATAAGCATCCTGAACAATCTGGCTATTTTCCCCACCTTCTGCAAATTTAAGATTATTTTGGGCTGTTTCCAAAGCCGACTCTGCCACATGAACAGAGTTGTCAGAAGAGGCCTTTATTTGATCGAGGTTGGCCTTGGCCTGATTTAACGCCGCTTCCAGACTGGCTTTGTATTCTGGAGTGTCACCAGCTAAAATTTTATTTAAGTCAGCCTGCGCTTTTGCCACGCCAGCGCTAGCCTGCGCCACGGTGGCGTTCAAATCACCAATCTCCAATTGAGCCAAGACCTCACCAGCCTTTACTTCCGCGCCAGCTGGTTTATTTATCTTTGCCAACCGTCCGCCAGTCGCAAACTTCAAATCAAGTTCATTTGCTGATTCTACATTGCCAGTTGCATCAACAGTCTGTTTTAAATCACCGCGCGCAACCTTGACTGTCTCATACTGTATTGCTTTTTTTTTCTTGCTTTGACCATAAACGACGCCTCCAACAATCAAACAAAAAACTATTACAACATACACCCACTTTTTTTTATACCACTTACTATTCATATGATTGTCTCAAATATTCTTTAAAAATATGTCTTGGATCTCGCTTAGCTGAAACACACCTTTCAATCATTTCAGCAAACGGTACGCGTACTTTGTGCTTATGCGCTAAACGAAGTAAACAATGCACAGCGCTGATACCTTCCACGGTCTGTCGCACTCGTTTGAGTGCTTGTCCGCCTGTCAAACCCTTGCCCAAATACTCGCCAAACTTTCTATTTCTGCTATCTGGACAAAGCGCTGTACCCACCAAATCTCCAACACCGGCAAGCTCATAAGCAGTGTGTTCTCTGCCGCCAGCTACTTTAATCAATTTAGCTATTTCTGTCAAGGCGCGAGTTAACAGCGCCGCTTTCGTGTTTAATCCCAACCCGAGGCCATCACACATTCCAGCCGCGATGGTGTAAGCATTTTTGAATGATCCACCAATTTCCACGCCAATGACATCAGAAGTTGGCACTAATTTGATAAAATTATTCACCATTACGTCCATCACTTTTTTAATCGCTTTTTTGTTTTTGGAAGCGATATTCATGGCAGTGTATTGCCCGCGCGCCACTTGTACTGCAATTGCCGGGCCAGAAATCGTGACAATATTTTTGCGCAATTCCGACCTAACATGCTTTGCAATTACATGCGGGATTAACTGAAGCGAATTTGGCTCAATGCCTTTAGAAACATCGACTAAAATCGCATTGTGTTTAATGCTTCGCGCCGCGAATGAAATAGTGTACTCCATTGCGCCCGAAGGCACAACAAAAAATACAATCTCTGCCCCCCGTAACGCATCTTCAATTTTATAACACGGAATAACTTCTTTAGGCAACTTAAAACCAGGCAAGTATTTTTTATTCTCGCCATATTTTTCAATCTGCCTTAGTGGCAAATGGTCGCCTTCCCAATTCCAAATCCTAACAATATGACGATTTTCCGCCAGAACTTTAGCAACGGCTGTCCCCATGTTTCCAGCACCCAAAACAGCGATGAGTTTACGCATATACACATATTATAGCAAAAATATTGACAAGATGCTACTTTCATGGTAGAATACATTGTTCATCCTGATTTTTTCAGGGTGTTTTGCACCTTTCACAAACAATATAGGCAAAAAAGGGGGAATAGTCATGAAGAAAGATCGCGAAATTAAGTCTGACCTCGAACTGATGTTCAGAAGGGCCGACAACCAGAGCAAGGTGATGCAGATCTGGCGGCGGCTCACGGCCTACATCCTGGCAGCTGTCGGTGTGTCGGCCAAGATCAAGGCGTTGGATGAAGTGGCACACGCCGCTTTTCCAAAACGCGATACCAACCGTCCTGTCCATGATGGACTCTGGCAGCACTTTGCCAAAAGTCTGTTCGAACTTGAGGAAGTTGGTCTGCTCTTTCAATATTTTCGCATAAGCACAGATGGAAACGGCAGCAAGGACGGAGAAATCACTGACCCAGCAAAGTCCAGGGTAATTCTGGAATTTTTCCGCGCAGTTGGTGGCAACGTGGAACTAAGCATCAAATTCGGCCTCCAGCTTCTGGAAGAATACGGGGTACTCCTGCAGAAACTCTACGACAACGAAAGCACAACAAGTGCCGCGATAGCGAGGAGTAACGGCACGGTTGCACTTCACGTGCTACGAGACTCGGCATCTGCTCCGCCGCACATAGCAATACCGCAGCGGCAGTGGTTTGTCAACATCATACATGCCGCGGCAGACGGTAACGAAGGAGCGGATCAGGTCCTCGCTTACATGATGACCATCCTCTCCGAAACCGCAAAAATGCAACTCAAGATCGCGGCAATAAACCCACTGAATCTACCGAAACCACTAAGGATGGACCACGTCAGTCTCTTAAAAAAGGAAACTGGGGATCCACATGTTTTTCTCTCCCATGAGGAAAAACAGTGGCTAGACAGCTGGGGTCAGAAGTTGACTGCTCGGAACGCTGTGCACAGAGCGGCTGGCAAAAAGATCCTGGACTGGGTGGCTGGACACCACGACGAATTTCAAAGAGCGGTTGACATGCGCCGGACCGCGATTGCAACCAACCCGCGTCGTGGATTGCGTCCCGGAGGAAGCGACATGGCGTCAATACGCGTAGCGCCGGTTTACAATGCTGGCGTACGCGCGCTCGCATTCTTCCCGGATGACCGGATGTTTCCAGACACCGGTGTGCGAATCATGATCTCCACAACCTCCCCACACCTTATCGCCTTCCACAGCGAGATGGCGGGGTTGAGGCTACAGATTCGCACGGGTGCTCTGGATAACCACTCCCACGACCCTGACAAGGTCATGGAGGTGCTGGAGTTCGTGGTTCTGGATATCATGTACAATCTGGTATCGGTGCCCACCATCACAAACTCCACCAGCAGATCTGGAGGCAAAAAGCAGAACGGTGAAAGCGGACGAGAAGAACACTCAACCCATCCAGTCCGTCCACATCTGCGGATCCTCCTGCCAGGACAAAAGGCCAGCATACAGGCCACTTCGGCGGCTTCACAGCACATGGG